>JAEEGJ010017552.1_pt1 | contig 16162 bp, 17 predicted proteins | sample 8958761 | NCBI WGS metagenome assembly JAEEGJ01 (sample SAMN16246546, study PRJNA631951) | gut metagenome | biome: gut microbiome; feature: rumen; material: RS-attached | host: Bos | place: Iran: Karaj | collected 2018-10
AGATGGATGACGGCAACTCACTCGTTCAGGTTGTTGCTTGGTACGACAACGAGAATTCTTACACATCTCAGATGGTAAGAACAATCAAGTACTTCGCAGAGCTCGGCTAATAACTGGCTTTAAGAAATTGATTAAAAGAGGCTGTCCAGCGATGGGCAGCCTTTTTAGTTGGGAAGAGTGTTTGATGGGTAGCTTATTTGATGGGTTTCTTTTTCGATGGGCCGCCTTTTTCGCGAATGACTGAAATAGTGACCGATTTTGGATTTTGAGTCACTGTTTGAGTCATTTTCACCCCAAAATGACTGGAGTGGTGACTGTTTTAGGAAAATTAGTCACTGTTTGAGTCATTCGCTGGGAGAAAGGCTCTGCACGTGCGAGAAAAATAGACACTCACCACGCCTTTTACGTTCATTGATGGCGAAACTGTACGAAAACAGCTCAAATTGTCAATAAAACCGTCAAAACGGGCGTTATTGACAATTTTATTGACGATTTTGGTCATTTCCGTACAGTTTTTTGTCAAACGTTCTGTCACATGTTTATGGGGTAAAGCTTCGCTATCAAGATGGAAAAATGTAAACCTTCAACCCGAGCTATATAGGTCTCGAAAAAAGCGCTGCCACGCGCTAATCACATTTATATTATTTATATAAGAAATATTCGCGTGCGCGCGAGAGAAAATACAAATCAGAGATTGATCTCTACAACAGTTGCTTCGGGCGCTGAGAAGATCCTGAAGGGCAGGATGCCGCAGCCGACGCCTCTTGATATGAAGACTTCGGTTCCGTTGATGTTGAAGTGCCCCTGGATGACGCCCATCTTAGGGAACTTGTCCTTAGTCCTTAACACGTTGAATTCAAATTTAAAAGGCAACTTCATCTGACCGCCGTGAAAATGGCCTGAGAGCATGTAAGCAGGCCTTGCATCAGGAGATAAGTGTAAGAATGCGTCAGGGTCGTGTGCTGCCAGAATGACGGGATATTCGCTGCCGCAGGAGAGCTTTTCCTGCCAGACGCGGTTTAACTTGCCGGAATCAGGAACACCGGTAAGGTAAGCCTTGGCGTCACTTTTTCGCGATGTGAGGACAACAGACTTTGAATCCAGAGTTATAAAGCCTGATTTCTCAGGAGCATTCTCAAGTCTGCAGTCGTGGTTGCCGGAGATGCCGTAGAAGGGGATACCGAGTTCTTTGCAGAACGCGCTCACTTCTGATAAGTATTTATAGCCCTTGGCTGCATTTTCGGGATATGTGATTATGTCACCTCCGAAGATGACGGCATCGATCCCTGATGCCTCGTGAGCCCTTTTAATCGACTTGCAGAGGCGCTTGGAGGTTACAGGACACCATTCTGTATGGATATCGGAGAAGAAGAATAAGCGGAGATCAGGGGAGGCTTCAGCGCCATTGGGAACAAATGGGAGCTTTCTGACTGTCTCTTTGCTGATGTCACCGCCGGTTAATTCTGACCTGGTCATGCTGACCCTGTCGTTAACAAGGAAGAACGGTTCAGCAAGACACCATAGGATATATAGCAGAATTAATGCTGCCAAAATCAGTAAAACCGCTAAAAAGATATCCATTATTCGGACAGTTCTCCTTTTTTCTTAATTATATAATATGCAGCGGCCAAACGTGTGTTATAATTCATACAATTACATATGTATTTTATAGGAGGAAATTAGGATGCCTAAGACAGAAATCACATACGAGATCGTTCAGCAGATCGGTATTCTCAAGGAGAATAAGTCCGGTTGGCAGCGTGAGCTTAATATCGTTAAGTGGAATAACGGTAAGCCGAAGCTTGACATCCGTGATTGGGGCCCGAACCATGAGAAGGTAGGCAAGGGTATTTCTCTTGATTTCGAAGAATATAATACTCTCAAGGCTTATCTTGAAGACGGCGACTTTACTTCTCTCGACGAGTAATTGACCTGAAGGTTAATTGTTTTGAATCTGATTAGGGCGCGTTATTATGCGTCGTGATTTAATATGAGAAGCGAAGAACGAGCGGGTATTATTTCATTTTTAATGTTGTTTTTGTGGGGGACTCTGATTACAGAGCCCTTCCATATTTTTGCGCGCTTTATTGCGAGGGCTGTCCAGTATGCCTGTAAGGGAATAGGGATCAAAGGAATCGCTTTTTCACTTGTCTTGTATCTGATAGTGGTTTCCGTTGTGATCCTTATGCAGAAACTTGAGCCTACCAGACTGGGCAACTTTATTCCCTGTGCGATCTCGGTGGTTTTTATATCGATGCTTTTGGTAAAGACGTTCCTCAACCGTTCGATCGCGATAAGCGATGCTGTAAGCCTTGCAATTCCTGCAGCAATAGCACTGGCATTCTATATTTTAAAGTTCGAAAAGGGACTAAAGTGGTTTACGGATACCTACACCTATTCGCTTGCGGTAGCGCTCATCAATTCGCTCATATTCGTCCCGATCTCAAGATTCGGCGGAGCCGCTTCAAAGTTCCTCTATATAACAAAATATAACGATCTGGATATTACATCGGCTTTCGCGGGGCTTGCAGGGATCCCTGAATTAGTATGGGGATTGTTCCTTGCAGCCTTTGCCATACTTCCGATGATCTACCTTGCTACTATCGGCAGGAGGAAATGATATGGAACAGTTAGATATGTTTTCCGGTTTGATTCAGGCAGATCCCGAGCGTGAAGAGTATCTGGGACTTGTAAAGAAGCTCAATTATTTTGCTGAGCTTTACTATTCAAAAGACGAGCCGGAGATATCTGACTACGAATACGATTCCATGAATAACAGGCTTAAGCAGATCGAAAAGGAGCATCCCGACTGGATCGTTCCTGATTCACCTTCTGTAAGAGTCGGCTGGAAAGCTGAAAAGGGCGTATTGGTAAAACATAATGTTCCGATGCTTTCTTTGCAGGACGTTTTTGAAAAAGAAGACGTATATGAATTCGTAAATTCGATAAGATCCGAATTCGGCGATGAAGCTGAATTTCTGGTAGAGACCAAGATCGACGGCTTGTCTATGGCACTCCGTTATGAAAACGGTGAGCTGAAGCTCGCTGTTACCAGAGGCGACGGCATCACAGAAGGCGAAGATGTCACGATGAATGCCAAGCAGATTCCTGATGTCGTAAGGCAGCTTAAAGAACCTGTTCCTTATATTGAGATCAGAGGCGAAGTCTATATGACCAGAAAGGCTTTTGAGGCCGTTAACGCAAAAGCCGAAGAGGAAGGATCCAAGCCTTTCGCAAACCCCAGGAACTGCGCTGCAGGAACATTAAGACAGATAGATACTAGAATAACAAAGGAAAGAGGATTATCTCTTTTCATCTTCAATGTTCAGGAAACAAGGGGTGTTACTTTTAACACGCATCTCGAAGGCTATGAATACTTGAAGAGAAACGGAGTAAAGGTCATCGAGAACTGCTTCAAGTGTAAGACTGCCGACGAGGTCTGGGACGCAATCCAGAAGATCGGCGAGATGAGAAATGACCTTGAGTATGACATCGATGGCGCGGTAGTAAAACTCAATAATCTTTCAGAGCGTTCGAAGCTCGGCAATACGATCAAGTTCCCCAGATGGGCGATTGCTTATAAGTATCCGCCGGAAGAAAAAGAGACGCGCCTTTTAGATGTTGAAGTCAACACGGGAAGGACCGGAAGGGTTACTCCTGTTGCTATATTTGAACCCATCAGCCTTTGCGGAACCATGGTATCCCGTGCGACACTCCATAACCAGGATTTTATAGATCAGCTGGGACTCGGCATAGGTGATACCATCCTCGTATACAAATCAGGCGAGATCATCCCCAAAGTCAAGGAAGTAAATGTTAATAAGAGACCTGCTGACTGGAAGCCTTACAAGATGCCTGACAGCTGCCCTGTCTGCGGACATAAGCTTGCCAGGGAAGAAGGCGGCGTTGACCTTAAGTGCGTTAATCTCATGTGTCCGGGAACTCTTGTAAACCGCATTGTCAATTTCGTATCCCGCGACTGCATGGATATCAAGGGCTTCGGCACGGAATACATAAGAAAACTTACAGAGGGCGGATATATAAAAGATATTGCCGATGTTTTCGAACTCTGTAACAAGAGAGAAGAGCTCATAGAGAAAAAGGTGTTGGGCCTTGAAAAGAATACCGATAAGCTTCTTTCTGCGATAGAAGATGCTAAATCCCAGACTCCTGCAGACAAGGTCCTTGCAGGACTCGGAATTCCCGGTGTAGGCAAAGCAACTGCAAAGGAACTCATCAGAACATTCGGATCGATCGATGCGATCGAAGATGCAGACAAGGATTCACTTGTCGCAGTCCAGGATATCGGTGAGATATCTGCTGAAGGAATTTACAATTTCTTTAATGACGAAGGCAACAGGGCTTTATTGAAGCGCTTAAAGGAACTGGGACTCACTTTCGCAAAAGCAGAAGCAGAGAATGCGGGATCTGCTTTGGCGGGACTTACATTCTGCATCACGGGAACACTCGAAGGGATGAGCAGGAGTGACGCTGAGAACCTCATTGAGAGCAATGGCGGAAAGCCTGTATCTTCTGTATCGAAGAAGACATCTTATCTTCTCATGGGTGCAGACGCAGGTTCAAAGGAGCGCAAGGCCAGAGAACTTGGTGTTCCGATTATAAGTCTGGATGAATTAATGGACATGATCGCCAAAGGATAATGCCATGAATATTGATGAAGAAAAAGCCAAGATCAGAAAAGAGATCAGGAGGAGAAGAAGAGAATTATCTTCCAAGGTCTTATCTGAGATAGACAGATCGATCCCGGATTTCATTTCCGCAATAGATGACGATGAACTTAAGTCCAAGCTTAAGAAGGCTAAAAGGATAGCTCTTTACAGAGCTTTTGACGGTGAAGTTCCCGTTGATTCCCTTGCAGAATTCTTTATGGCAAAGGGTATTATTTGCTGCTTCCCGAGAGTTGTTGGCAATGAGATGGTCTTTATGGACTGCGAGAGCCTTAAAGATGATGAATTCGATATATCGGAGTTAGGAATAAAAGAACCCAAGGCGGTTAAGCCTTCTGTTGACCCAAAAGACATTGATGTTGTCGTGCTCCCGGCGCTTGCTTATAATGAGGAAGGTACAAGACTTGGTGCCGGAGGCGGCTATTATGACCGCTTTTTTGGCAGGCTTGGTTCTAAAAGGCCATATCTTTTGGGAATATGCTATGAGTTCCAGATATGTTCTAATGTGCCTTCGAATGATAAGGATATCAGTGCTGATTTTATAGCAGTGATACCTGAAGAAGAATATACGGAGTAATAAACGGCATGCGTTACTTTATTGTGAATCTGGCAATGCATCTAGTGATCACGTGCGGGTTTGTCCTGTTTACATGTATGGCTGCGCAGCACAATAAGAGGAAGAAGACCAAGTTTGTTGTTTTTTATTTCCTGCCTATAGTTTTTGCCCTTATATCAGTTTTTTATATAGTCTTTTATACGGCACCGAGACTCATGGATGTCAACAGCCTGATCAACAGCAACTACTATTACAATTCAGGTACTGTCGAAAAGATCGGCTTCATGAAGAATTATTTTGTCATCGAAGGAAAGCACTATTATCTGAATCCGATGCGCAATAATCTGAAGGAAGGCGATTCGATAAGAGTTAAGCACACCCTTTATTCCAACTTTACGGTCGAGGTTACAATGATCGACGATGAGGACCTCGTAGAGAACGCAAACGCTTCAAATGACACTTAAAAATTGAGACCAGTCTCAATTTTTGCCAAAAAGTCTCATTTTAGGCCCGTTTTTTTCATTTCTGAGCAACTTACCCCCACAAAGCCATTTTTAGGTCGTAAACTGTCCTTAACACAGAAAAGAGGAGGTAGACGACATATGATAAGCACGGCAATCAGAAGAGGCAAAGTGGAGATGGCTGTAGTGTGCAGTGACTTAAGCCTGCTCGAAAACATTAATTCTTTACTTAGCGAAAACGGTTTTATTTCATTTGAGGATGAACAGGGCGTTCTGCATTACATAGTGGATGGCAGAAATAACAGAGGCGAGATCGCCGGCAAGGTGACGTCATTAGGTTCAGGTAAAAAGACAGGGCAGGGTAAGGAAGAAGCATACCTTGATCTGTGCGTTAAATCTGTCTTAAGAGAGTATGGATTCGATATGTCACTTATCGGCTCGATGATATTGTACAGAGTGCTTTTTGAAGCCTATACAAAATCCATTCCTCTGCCTACTACGATGAAGTCTATCTACTGTGAAGCCGGGAAGGAATATGACCTGTCCATTGAACAGTGCGAACGCAATGTAAGATATGCGATCTCTAAAAGCTGCCTTAAGGATATGAGGAGCAGATCTGCCTTAAGATGCATAGAGGGCAGGATCGAAAGGCGCTTAGGCTACAGGGATCCGCTGGAATAAAAAAGGCTCCGTGATTACGGAGCCTTAAGGAATTCAGATATATATAAGAATTACTTCTTCTTACCCTTCTTAGCGTTAACCTTATCCTTGAGAGACTTTCCTGCCTTGAATGTAGGAACTGTAGATGCTGCGATCTTGATCTTATCGCCTGTAGCAGGATTGCGGCCGCTTCTTGCAGCGAGCTTCTTTGTCTTGAATGTACCGAAGCCAACGAGAACGACCTTGTCATTCTTTACGAGAGCACCTTCAATAGCACCGAGGGTAGCCTTGAGAGCTGCTTCTGCATCCTTCTTGCTGAGGCCAGCATCTTTTGCGATCTTGTCAATAAGCTGTGACTTGTTCATGTGGTTTCCTCCTGTATTAGCCGCTGAAAAGGCTTAATTTTATAGTAATTTCATTATTGAATTAAGTAAAAAAGAAGTCAATAGCTTTTAAGCGAAAATAACAAAAATGTTTGAATAGTTTTGATAATCAAAATAATTGGCGGACGGTTTTTGCGGAATAACTTAATGAATAAGAGGGCAATAGTTAATTAATATCGCTTTGATACAAGATTTATTTGACCTGATAGTGTATGATTGTGGTGCAAAAAACCAATTGGAGGATATATATATGATAGTTACTAAAGATACAATTATCGGTGATGTTGTAATGGCAGATGAGGGAATCGCTCCGATCCTCATGTCTGCAGGTCTTCACTGCCTCGGCTGTGCACTCGCTTCCGGTGAAACAATCGAAGAAGCTTGCATGGTTCACGGTATGGACTGCGACGCTCTCGTAGAAGAGATCAACAACTATTTCCAGTCCAAGGGCTGATACAACCAGAGTTTATTTTTCGAAAATAAGAGGCTTGCATCTGCAAGCCTCTTTCTATTTCTAAATTAATATGAAGCAGCCATTATTATCTCAAAAGTGGTGCCTTCTCCGAGTTTGCTCGTAACCTTTATCTCGGCATCGTGTTTGTCGCAGATGAGCTTAACGATCGCAAGTCCCAATCCGGTTCCTTTTATATTGATGCCTGAGTTATTTGCCCTGTAGAAACGGTCAAAGATTCTCGGTATAGACTGCTCGGGGATACCGATACCGTCATCTTTGACTGTAACGTGGATCTTCTGTGTGGATATGTGGGACATATCGCCGGTTCTCCATGCCTTTACTACGATGTTGGCTTTAGCCTCCGTGTAGTTGATAGCGTTTGAGATAAGATTCTCGAATACACGTGAAAGCTTTGCCGGATCGGCCTTTACTATAAGCGAATCCATAGGAGGGAGGTCTAATGACAGATGTTTTTCGGTATCTTCGAGATCCATTGAATACATTACTATTAATTCATCGAGCATCTCAGAAATGGATACTGAAGTGAAGTGGAAGTCGGAGTCTGAGGATTCCATCCTGGTGAGTTCCATGATGTCGGCAACGATCCTTTCCATCTGTTCGGATCTTCTGACGATGTTGCTGAGGTAAGAATTTCTCTGATCGAGACTTAGGTTGTCCTGTGCAGACAGCATGAGCTCGGCATAGCCTCTGATGGCTGTTATAGGAGTTCTTAAGTCGTGTGAAACATTGCTCAAGACATTCTTACGTGCTGATTCGCCTTCCATGAGTCTCTTGTTCGTAAGGACAAGGTCTCTGTTGATCTCGGAAATGAAGATGGTCTTTTCTCTTACCTGACGCTTAAGGATGGCAGCACTTTTCTGAAGCTCTTTTTGCTGGCTGATGTAAGAAGATACCAGCGAGAGCTCGGCGATGACTGTAAAGACTACGAAAATCGTGCTGTATGTAGGGATCGTGTAGACTATCATGCTGTCCATGAGGATCGACAGGTACAGGATCAGGAACATAAGGCTGAACAGCAATGCCCAGAGAAGGACCCTCTGGTTTTCCCTGTTGTAGAAGAACAGGTCGATAAAGATAGCGAGAGTAACTGACAATAGTGCGACTATCAATGCAACAAATTCCGGAGACAACAGACCGAAAACGATATCGCAAATGAAGTAGGCGATTATTTCTGTCAGACCGAGTGCAATAACGCCATGGTGTGCTTTTCTTATCAGGGCATATTTTTTCTGCGTCTTTGTACCGACAAAAAACTGTGTATTCTCAATAAAAGAAGCAGTTGAAGCAATTATAAGAAGGACGAATCTTAAGTCAGCTCTTATATGGCTGTCGACAGAAATGAATCTGCAGTCTGTCAGGTAGTATAAAAGGATCGATACAAAGCTGCTGAAGAATGCTATGAACAGTCTTTTGTTTTTTGTTGCGCCTAATATGATGTTCGATCCTACACCGATGGCGATCAGGAAGAGTACTGTAACGATGGCGAAGTGTCCTGCTGTAAGAGCAGTGCGGATATCGTTAGCTGTTCTGGTTTCAATGATCGGTTCTGAAAGAAGTCCGGGGTTTTGGACCTTAGGCTCGCATGCAATAACGATCACGATATCGAGTTTACCGTCTTCAGCGATAAGCGTGCAGTAATCAGCGAAAGCCTTAAGGTTAAATACGGGTGTTCTGGCGCCGATCCGGTCTACATATTCACCATTACAATATATCCAAGCGATTCCGTTAAATTTATGGAATGTGAGTGAGAGCGAACCGGCATCATCGTTTACTTCGAAATGTCCGATGTATGCCGCACTGTAGCACGGCCTATCGTCAATTGTAAACTTCTGATAACTGATGCCGTTATCTGCATTTTCCCATTTACCGGAATATTTATAGTCGAACCATCCGCGCCACGAGTCGCGTATCTTGATGTTTTCAACATATGGATTATTGTTAAGCAAAGTGGAAGACGGCCAATCGACCTTATTGTCTTCGTCTGCAAAACCGGCAAAAGCGGTATCCACCATATCAGGCGTTACGTTCGGCACAAATGTCCAGCCCTCGGAAATATGGTCGCTGTAAGGTCCGTCCGAGGCTAATGTATTGCTCAGTGCAATAGTGCCTTTATAAGGATCTAATGAAGGAGTCGAATCAGTTGTAAAGGTAATTCCGATACTGATGATGCCTGCAATTACCAGTGTCAGGAGCAACGCGAAAATAAAGGCGAGCATAGTACCGCTGAAGGTCCTGTTATTCGGGCCCGGACCTGTCATTCTGATTTTTGCCAGTCTGCTGTGCTTATATTGAGCCATTGTTCCTGATTCTTCCTAAAATGATGAAGCGGGACTGTTACAAGCCCCGCATTCAGTATTTATTAAGTTGCTTAGATTAGAACTGAGTGTTCATGCTGTTCTTCACCGGCGGATAAGCGAATGAATATCCGATACCCCACTCAGTCTTAACGAATGTGATCTCAGGTGCGATCTTCTCCATCTTCTTTCTTAAGTAAGAGATGTTAACCATTACGAGATGGTTGTCGCACGGTGAATCGTCACCCCAAACGTGAGAATAGATTCTTGTGAAAGGAACGATAACATTAGGTGTCTCAGCGAGGAGGCAGAGGATATCGAACTCACGGTTTGTAAGATGCAAAGGCTTCTCCTTAAGAGTAACCTCACGTGTCTTGATATTGATGCGGAGCGGCGGATACTCTACAAGGAATCCCTCGCTCTTCATATTACGCTTAATATGAACATTGATTCTGAGGCTTAACTCAGGAAGTGAATAAGGCTTTGTGATGTAGTCATCAGCACCAACCTTAAATCCGTTGATAACATCCTCCTGCTGATCCTTTGCTGTAAGGAAGATGATAGGACAATCTGTGTAATCTTTGATCTTAGGTGCGAGATCAAATGCGCTTCCGTCAGGAAGCATAACGTCCAAAACAATGCATGAGAAGCTATGAAGCTTGATCTTCTCAAGTGCATCAGCGCAATTTGTTGCTGTTACGACGTCATAACCTTCGCTCTCAAGGAAATCACGGTTAAGTGCCAAGATGTCACTATCGTCATCTACAAGGAATACTTTTTGCTTTGCCATTATAAAACCTCCCCGGTAACAATTCTTATTTTTCTGTTATCACAATTATCGATTCGGCGAGACACCGGAATGCTGTTTTACATAATTGTGATTTTTTGATTTTATCACGAGCATAGTATACAACAAGTCAAATCAGTTTTATATAGTTAAATGCAATAAGTTACAGAGAAAATTTGACATATTTAGTTTAAAGTGCGCACGAATATAGAAAATATGTTCGTTTTGTGCTACTATCTGTGCCATGAAGCGCATCATTTTCCACATTGACCAGAATTGTTATTTTGCTTCGGTAGAGATGATCTCAAGACCGGAACTTAAGAATGTTCCTATGGCTGTTGCGGGTGATGCGAAGGTCAGACACGGTATTATCCTCGCAAAAAATGAACCTGCCAAAAAATATGGGATCAAGACGGCTGAAGCGATCTGGCAGGCGCAGGCCAAATGTCCTGATCTTGTACTCGTTGATGCACATCACGAAAAGTACGAATTCTATTCTCAAAAACTCCGCGAGATGTATTCGGAATATACCGACAGGGTAGAGCCCTTCGGCCTTGACGAATGCTGGCTGGATATGACGGGGATCGTAAAAGATTACGAAGAGGCCGAAGAGATAGCACTTGAGATAAGGAACAGGGTGAGGGAAGAATTTAAGCTAACCTGTTCTGTCGGAATAAGTTTCAACAAGGTTTTTGCAAAGCTTGGAAGCGACTATAAAAAGCCCGATGCGACGACAGTATTTTCCGATACAAACTGGAAGCAGAAGATCTGGCCGCTTCCGGTATCAGATCTCCTGTTTGTCGGCAAGCACACCGCTGACAAGCTGTCCAAGATCAATGTAAAGACAATCGGAGATCTGGCAGCAACAGACGGCGAATTTATCAGCCGCTACTTAGGGAAAGCAGGCGTGGTGCTTTGGGAATATGCGAACGGCATGGACGATGCTCCCGTGGCGGAGTCTGGCTATAAACGCATTCCGAAATCTGTCGGCAACTCAACGACTACTGCAGAAGATATGACATCTGACAGGCAGATCGAGAGGACTCTTCATATGCTTTCCGAGAGCGTTGCGGAAAGGCTCAGAAAACACGGCCTTAAGGGTACTGTTGTCCAGATAACGGTAAGAGACAGGGATCTTGGCATCTATGAAAAGCAGGGTATTCTTTACAAGGCGACCGATGATGCAAAAGAGATCTACACGGCTGCCAAAAAGTTGTTCAATGATTCCTATGACTGGAGCAAAGGCGTCAGGAGCATTGGTGTCAGGTGCACCAAGCTCGTCAGAGCTGACAGCGGTGAGCAGCTTTCTATTTTCCAGGAAGCAAAAAAGAGCGAGAGGGATGACAGGCTGAATAAAGCGATCGACGACATAAACAGGCGTTACGGAACGAGTGTTATCAAGAGTGCATCGGAAGCTGAATCCACGTCAAAAGAGAACAAAACTGCTAAAATAGTTACGGATCCTTTTCACCCGGAGGACGAATTCTGATGATCACCGCGAACAGTTATTTCAGGGGCATGTTTGGACACAAGATGTACAAAGCATCGATCTCCCTGAATGGAACATGTCCCAACAGAGACGGGAGCAGGGGTGTGGGCGGATGCATATTCTGTTCCGAAGGCGGTTCGGGCGAGTTTGCAGCCTCGGGTTATTCAGTCAAAAATCAGATTTACCAGGCTATGGACCAGGTCAGGCATAAGGCCGGTTCCGATGCCGGATATATAGCATATTTTCAAAGTTTTACTAACACATACTGTGACCCCGATTTTCTCGCAAAGGTTCTTTCTGAAGCTTCTTCGGTACAAGGTATTGAAGCTGTGTCCATAGCGACAAGGCCCGACTGTCTGAGTTCTGCAATAATGGAAGTGCTTTTCCGTCAGGCGAAGAAGATGCCTCTCTTTGTGGAGCTCGGACTTCAGACAGCAAGTGATGAAACGGCGGAACTTATTAACCGCTGTTATTTGACGGAAGAATATACGGAAGCAGTAATAAAACTTAAGGACATTGGAGCAAATGTCATTACGCATATTATCTTCGGCCTTCCCGGCGAGACGCGTGAGATGATGATGGACACGGTAAAACTTGCTGTGGATTCAGGCAGTGACGGTTATAAATTCACGTGTCTTTATGTGCTCGAAAATACGCCTTTAGAAAAGCTTTACCGTGAAAATAAAGTTGAGATACTCGGAATGGAAGAGTATTTTGATATTGTGGAAGATGCATTAAAGCTTTTGCCTGAAAATGCTGTCGTCCACAGGTTTACCGGAGACGGGCCCAAGAAGATCCTGATAGCTCCGGTATGGACGATGAATAAGAGAGCGGTAATAAATTACATCAACCGGAGGTTCTTCTCATGAAGAAATATGTTTTAGAGACGATGAATGCCGTACAGAAATATATTGATGAAGAGATGAAGAATGCTCCTTATGAAAAGACAAAGGAGATGCTCTCCGAGTTTGAGACAAAGATCTCTTATTTCCAGCACGAGAGACTTATCCACCTCATGGTAACGCTGGCTTTCGCGTCCTGGCTTCTCTTCGAGATCTTCTGCCTGTTCGTGCTTCCTTAAGAATTCCTTATCGCTGGAATACTCCTGCTACTGATATTCTTCGGCCTTACGATCGGATATGTAATGCACTACTATTTTCTCGAGAACAGTGTGCAGAAAATGTATCACATGAGAGATGAGATAAGGTCTTATCTTAATAAGGATAAAGTCATCTGATCAAATATTTGGTTTTTTGGACCGTTATGTGTTAAATTATTGCGGTGTGGAGGGACGTATATGCCGACAATAGTTAAGTACATTCTGGTCTTTTTTATTTCTATGGTTCCGATAATCGAGCTCCGTGGAGCTGTTCCGATTGGAGTCACATATTTCGGATTGAATGAATATATAACTCTTGCAGTCTGCGTCGTCGGCAACATGATCCCTGTTCCTTTTATATATCTGTTCGCCAGAAAAGTCCTCATCTGGGGTTCCAAGCTCAAGCACGGAAGCGGAATCTTTAAGTGGTTCCTCCAGAAGGGCGAGAAGGCCGGACAAAAGCTTACAGCCAAGTCAAAGAAGAACGGTGCTTTTATTGCGCTTATGCTTTTCGTAGGAATCCCGCTCCCCGGCACAGGCGCCTGGACAGGAACGCTTGCAGCTTCCATGCTCGACTTCGATGCGAAGAAGACGACTAAGGCTGTTGTTCTTGGAGTTCTTATGGCCGGAATTATCATGCTGGTCATCAGTTTGCTTGCCAAAGCAGGCATAAATTCAGTTTCAGATCTTTTCTGAGTTTGTAATCCAAATATCATATAAATCAATGCTTTTAAGCCATTCTTCATAAAATGGCAACACTTTGATATACCAAGTATTGTGCAAGTTGCACAATCAAATGATTTTCATTTGGTATCTTCTGCAATATTGCGAACTCCATGGCCACCAAGTATTATTAGGCTAGCTCCAAGGAATACGGAAGCGATAACTTCCAGATCCGAGGAAGGCCGCCCGAAGTAAATATCGAGCAGGCGCAGGGAAGAACCAGAGTTGGAAAGAACTTGTGGCGAAGCCGAGGAAACGAAGCCGGAGACAACAATCAAAGGTTGATACAAAGTCCGAGATGGAAACTGAGGGAGTGACGAGCGAGTGGTTGAAGGTGTCCCAGACATGCAAGCCACAGGTTGTAACAATTAGTTGATTCGGTATTCGGGACCGCGAGTAGGTGAGATGTCACCATCGACAGGAAAGAACCGAGGCCGCAGCGGATGTTACACCGGTTCGTGCAAACCGAGTAGCCGGTCAGGCTGTCGAACTGCAATATCAAAGCCGCAAGGTGATTGTGAGCAGCCAAAATCGAATAGCGTAATGTTCGGTGAATGGAGACATGAGTTGCACGGTGTGATGGATGGTTGCAGCATATCGATTAGTTGTGACGATATCACATAAAGCTCGGGTAGTGGTTAGGAAAGGGCCTTTTGGTAGGGTGGAAGAGCGTAAGAAGACGAGCGTGAATGCGTGGCCTTTGTAAGTAATCTAATTTGGTTCGTTGGAGCGAAAAGAGATCCCGGTGATTCAGGTCACCGGGATTTTCTTATGTTTGATTTTTAGTTTATTTCTGCTTGGGTATCTGGGCTATATAAGGAAGATTCCTGCCTACCTCATTCCGGTCAAGACCATATCCTGCAAGCCACTGGTCGTTGATCTCAAAACCGAAATACTTAACAGGGATCGTCATAAGGAGCCTGTCCGGATTAAGAAGCATTGAGCAGAGCGTGATATCCTTTGGCTTTTTCATCTCAAGATTCTGAATGATATAAGCTGTCGTAAGGCCTGTTCTGATAACGTCTTCTACCACAAGAACATGTTTGTCGGTGATATCAATGTCGATGTCTTTTGTTATGCGTACGATACCTGTTTTGGAAGTGGTATCAGGGATGCTCGAAAAGCCTACCATATCAACCTTGATAGGAAGGTCGATCGCTCTTGTAAGGTCAGAGAGGAAATAAAGGGAGCCCTTTATAACTCCGATAACGATAAGCTCATTGCCTTTAAAATCTTCGGTGATCTGTTTTCCTATTTCTCTGACCCTTGCCTGGATCTTTTCTTCACTGTAAACAACGCGCTCAATATTAAGAGCTTCCTCAAGATTAGCCACCTAAATGGTCCTCCTTATGAATTGTCGCCGACACCACCGAACATCTTCAGGCGGTCAACGAGTTCATTAAAATCTTTCTTATAAACGATGCGGATATTAGTGCCCGGATAGAGCTCTTTTACAAGGCGCATCTTCTTGTTCTTCTTGGTAACATAACGCTGGTCCATCGTCGTAAGTTCGAGATAAAGGTTGAACTTCGGAAGATAGAAGTCAGGAGAGATTGCCATTGTGACATTGCCTTCAGCATCCCACTCGACAGGGAAGGTCTTAGGTTCATAGAGCCATTCGATATTATAGAGACTCAATATTCTGGCAAATTCTTCTTCTGTTTCATTCTTGAAAGCGATATTTCTGGTTTGGTGATCAATCGTCTTGGAATTGTCGTTTGATTCAGCGAGCTTTACTCTGAGATCGTGCTTTCTGGCAAGCTCGCAGATTGCATCAACGCATTCATCAACGCTCAAACGGTCTGTATTGAGGATAAGGTCAAACTGCTCAGGAGCGGTGATATCCTTGCCGTATACGGTCCTTACGAACTTTCTGTGCTTGCGGTCACCGATATCTAGAACTTCATTAGCTTCGTCAGCTGTAATGCGGTATTTTTTCGCTATCGTATTAAGACGGGTAGTCTCGCTTGCGGTAACCCTGACATGAATGGCGCCGGGAAAGCCTGACAGCAGGACGCTGCCGCCCATGCCCAATATAACTATGTCTTTGTCTTTGGATTCTGAAGCGAGTGCCCTGATGCGCTCAACCAGAATATCGGCATAAGTCCTGTCGCTGCCGGGCAGGGTCATGTCAAAAAACTTGGCACTCTCGTTAAGTCTGTCCAACGTTCCGGGATTTATCTCACCAAAGAAATTGTCGAGGGCGTATTTGCGCGAAATAACAACCGTTCCAAGGCGTGAAGCGAGGGCATCAGCAATCTCATCTCCGAGACTTCCGTTCTGTCTTGAGATCGTTATTATTGCCATAAAAACCCCCGAATGAACCGTATAAAACAATTATACCCCAATAGTTTTGCACTAAAAACGCGAAAAAATGAAAATATTATAAAAAAATGTAAATTCGTGTTTGACTTTGAAGAAACGATTAGTTATAATCTTCCGTGCTAAAGGACGCCATCTTAGCTCAGTTGGTAGAGCAGCTGATTTGTAATCAGCAGGTCGTGGGTTCGAGTCCCACAAATGGCTCCAAGACCAAAACCCTTGAAA
>JAEEGJ010017554.1_pt1 | contig 16158 bp, 11 predicted proteins | sample 8958761 | NCBI WGS metagenome assembly JAEEGJ01 (sample SAMN16246546, study PRJNA631951) | gut metagenome | biome: gut microbiome; feature: rumen; material: RS-attached | host: Bos | place: Iran: Karaj | collected 2018-10
TCTAGGACGGCTTGGACGAGAGCAACGTCAGCATCCTGCGTTTGGACTTGCGCTACAACTTCTACGGCAAGCACTACCTGACAGCGATGTATAACACCTCGGTGCCGTGGGGCATGTTGGGTACGGGTGGCATGTCGTTTTCCGACATTTTCAATTTCATGACCCACGGTGCCGGGCTGAAGTATTCCTACAACAGCATTCTGGGGCCCATTTCACTCACCGCCCATTGGTCCAACTATGCCGAGAAAAGCCGTTTCGGAGGCTATTTCTCGTTCGGCTATACGTTTTGATTAGGTAGGAGTTGTTCGATTGGGGGATGTTCAATAATAGGGCTGTCACAGTGTGGCAGCCCTATTGTATGTCAGTGTTTCACAACAAATTTCATTGTCTTTTCATTGGCCTTGACGAAATATATGCCGTTTTCGTAACCAGCCGTGCTGATGCGGAGCTCGCTTCCGTTGGCCTCAAATTCGTCCATCACCTGCCCGAGCGTGTTGTAGACGCGCACCGTGCCGAGGCTTTCGCCCTTGAGGGTCACGAAGTCGTTGGCAGGGTTGGGGAAGAGGCAACAAAGATTTGATGGAGATTCTTCCATGCCCACATTCTCTTCATAAATAATGGCTATTTCATAGTCACCGATTGTGGTAATAAGACGCATCGTTCCCATATACAAACCATTCTCTCCCATTCCATAGGCAGACACATAAACATGTAAACTATCAGAAGGGGCGATAAATAAACCAGCAATATCATTTCCATAATATGGATCATCGCCTTCATGACATTGGATTGTGAATTCTTCAGAAGTGTATTCCATAATCTGTACTGCTTCAAAACTCATGTTAGTTATGGTGATTTCACCAGGCACAGTATAACATCCTTCATTAACAATATAAACCGTATCGGTACTCATAACCAGTTCTCCAGTTGTTGGGCAGTCGTGCTGCTCGATGCCTTCACCCGTCAGTGCATCAACGATGGTTTGTATGCTAGTGATGGGATAGATGTCGGGGATGACGATTTCGTGGTTGGGGTTGATGAGCATCACGGTGGGATAGAAGCCCACAGGGATGCTTTGCACGAAGCTGTTGGCACCACCGTCGCGGCTGATGGTGGGATACTCCACGCCATATTGCTCAGCCCAAGCGCGGGCGGCATCATTGTAGCCGTTGGGTGTCACTTCCATATAGTACACATCATGGGCATTACAGCCGAAGAGGTGATAGGATTCCGTCATGTAAGGCATGAAGTTGTAAGTGTCGTCCACCAAGAAGAAGTGGATGAGCACATGTTGGCCAGCATCGAGGATGTCATAAAGATGGATCTCGTTGCCGTCGATGTCGGTGCCAGTGAAGTCGGGGATGATGTCATAGTTGCCGCCGCCAGGCGTGGTGGTGACAGGCACTTGCACGACTTCCCCCAGGTTGCCGTCAATGTCGGCGGGCACTGCGTAGATTACATATTCCGTGTTGGGCGTCAGGTCGCTGAAGGTGTTGGAGATGACTCCCGAGCCAGGCATACCGTAGTTCCAAAGGTATTCGGGAAGGTCTAGGCCAGCGATGCCCATCCATTCCTGGATTTCGGCTTCAGTGGCCATCATATAGCCGTAAGAGGCGCAATCCTCATTGGGCGTGAAGGTGGCCGTGACCTCGGTCTCCAGCACTTGGTCAACCGTGATGCTCACCTGGGGGTCGTAGGTCGCGCCATTGCAGTCATGCTGCTGCAGTCCGTGTTGTTCCAAGGCATTGATGACAGTTTGGGCATTAGGGATAGGATACAAGTCTTGGATGACAATCTCATGGTTAGGCATAATGAGAATAACCGTAGGATAGGCTTGGATGCCGTATTGGCTACAAATGGCCGTACCGCCGCCTACGCCACTGATGGTAGGATATTCCACACCATAATTGTTCACCCAATTAAGACATGCAGCATCGCTATCGCCAGTGGCAATTTCGACATAATACACATCGTGCATATTACAGCCCATGGCATAGTAGGATTCAACAATCTTCGGTGTAGCTTGTTGGCAGGGACCACAAGTGGTGAAGAAGAAGTCAATAAGCACAGCTTGACCACCATCAAGGATATCGAACAAATGGACTTCTGTGCCATGAATGTCAGTAGCCGTAAAGTCAACGGCTTGTGTCAAAGGACACTGCGCTTTCAGGCCAAAACCGATGGCCAACGTGAGAATGAGCGTAATCAGTTTTTTCATAAGCAATAATTTTAATGGTTTGAATGTGCAAAGATAGCAATAAATTCAGAATGCAGAATGTTGAATGCAGAATTGTGAGACACATTATTGGACTTTGCTCCAATTCTGCATTCATAATTCATCATTCTGCATTAATTATCCCTATAGTCTTTCTTCTTCTCATACTTCAAGTCCTTCAACGCTTGCGCTTTCACATTGATGGTGAAGTTCCAGCTCTTGTAGCTGCCGATAGGAATCCAGTTGAAGCGCATTTCCCAGCAGTGCAGGTCGCGGTAGACACTGAGGTTGGTGTATGAAATCTTGTTGTTGACGAAGTCCCAACCCGTTGAGAAAGTGACTTTCCATTTTGGTGTGATGCTGATGTCGCCATTGAGGCCGATGGTGTGCACATAGGTGTTCGTCGCGATGCCCATGAAGGCAGCATAAGCAATAGATGTTGTGTAGGTGAGGTTGTAGCTAACGGAGAGCGACCAAGGCGTGGTCCAGTCAATATAAGCGTTGGGATTTCCCAAGATTTCGTTTAGTTCATCAGGGTCGAACATGTTCGATTGTCGGGCGTTTTCGTTGATTTCGTCGCGAAGGTTTTTGCTGCTTTTCTCGCCTTTCAGTTTTTTGAGGTCGTTTTGGTTGAAGGAATAGCTCATGCTAAAGCGCCACGAGGAATTAGTCTTGCGGAACAGCCGTCCGTTGTCGACAATCTCGAAACGGTTGATGCGGTGTCCTAACGAGTCGGCAGCATAGGGATCCCACGAACTGCTATAGTTGATGCCCAGTTTCTTAAATAAGGTGGTGCGCCCGCTGACCGATACGGGAGAGAAGTTTACAGAATCTTTGGTGATATCATAATTGCCCGAGATAGAGAATGATTCTAAAATTGGGATTTTCTTGATTCCCGTGATAGTGTCGGCACTTGACGGCACCTTGATTTCCAGATTGTTGCCAAAGCTGTAAGTAAGCAATCCTTGTTGGTTTTGCGAGGGCGTGCCAAAGAGGGCGTTGCCGAACTTGTTGTAAATCTGCTCGTTGCCTTCTCCATCAATGTAGGAATCATAAACACCCCATTTTGGGTCACTGAAGTCGGGACGGTAGGTGAATCCGATGGTTGGTGTGAAAACGTGACGGATGGCACGGATGGGACCGTTTGCGAAGTTGACCATACCATAGATTTTCGTGGTAAGGTTGGTACTCGCATTGAAGTCCACCAAGTTGCGGAAGCCATGAATGATGTCGGTCTGTACGTGTCCAGTCGAGTCGCTATCGCTTACCCATTGCTGTACGGTATGCTTGAAATACATGTAGTCGTTGAAGGTCAATGAGTTGGTCCAAGAGAAGTGCTTGAACAGTTTGATGGTTGCGCTGATGGGAATCCTATGCGAAATACCTGTGTGCACGTGTTCACGGAAAAAGTACTTGGCCCACTCGCCAAAATTATCTGTAATACCCTGGAAAAGCACTGAGTCCACACCGTTGATGTAAGCCTTGCCGTTCATCGTATAGCTCGTACTCAGGCTTTGGTACCAGCGTTTTTTGCCCGCTTTTCCTACATTTTTCAAAGGATAAAAGGTGTTGACAGTCAAGGTGAGTTCAGGCAGAGATGCGGTGACTTGGTGTGTCAGTGTGTTTTGGCTGTGGCTGCCATTGAGGGTAAGATAGACCTTGCCGCCGAAATTGGTTTGGTAGGCGACGCTCGATTTAAAAGTGTTGCTCAGCTGGTCGTTGACGGTTTGGGCGTTGTACTTGTTGAAGTTGGAGCTGACAATATTCACGTCGGCTGAGAAATTGCGCCGCGGATGCGACTTCGGGTCTTGCTTATGGGTCCAATGGATTTTGAAGTCGGTGCTTTCCTGATAGTCGGCAGCGCCTTTTGTGCCTATCTTGTTGACGGCGAAGCCCAAAGCCATTGAGCCGTTGAATCTGTAGCGTTTGTTGTAGCGGAAAGTTGGCTTGACGCCCCATGAGCCTCGGGTGTAGATGTCGCCTAGCACTTGAAGGTCGTAATAGTCGTTGATGGCCCAGTAATAACCACCATTTTCAAGATAAAAACCTCGGTTGGCCGACTCACCATAAGTAGGGATAATGAGACCCGACTTTTTGCCTTTTGTGTTGGGAATCATGGCAAAAGGCAGCGCCAAAGGCAGAGGTATGTCGGAGATGGTCATATAGATGGGCCCGGTGACTATTTTGTCATCGGGGATGACTTTGGCTTTGGTGAATTTGAATTGATAGTGTGGGTTCTCTTTGAGGTCGCAGGTGGTATAGCCGCCTGATCGGATATTGATACTGTTGTCATCCATGCGTTTGACGCGCTGGCCATGCAGATAACCACCGCTTTCCTCCGTCCACACTTTGGTAATAATGCCTTTCTTGGTCCTGAAGTTGTAGAGCATCTCTTCGGCCTCAAAAGTGGACTCGCCTTGGGTGAATACGGGACGGCCGCGCGTTTTTCCGATTGAGTCGACAGTGCCTCGGGCTTTGCAGGTGTTGGTCTCAAGGTCGAATTCAAGATAATCGGCTTTGAGGGTGATATCGTCGTATTTAGCTTCAGCTTGGCCGAAGTAGTAAATTTTCTTTTGGCTCATGTCGCGATAGACTGAATCGGAGGCAGAGCAGATGACTTGCGTTTCGATGGCCGAATTGGAGCGTGGCCGCGTGATATGTTTGGTTGTTTTTTTCAAAGTGTCATGGCGGAGCGAATCTATTTTGAGGGTGTCTGATAATGATGACAGTGAATCGAAAGGCACAAGGCTGTCTATTGGAGGCGCCAAAGTAGTGTCGTTGATAAATGCTGGAATTGTGTCAGATTGGACAGAATCCAATACTAGAACAAGTGTGTCAATGATGCGTTCGGGCAAAATGACCGTATCTGAAATTTGAAGTTCAAAATCGTGCTTATCTTTCTCTAAATGAGAGGTCTGCTTGCATCCGCAAAGCATTGCGAACAGCACCGTCAGAAAATAAAAGACAGGCTTGGGAAAAAAAATATTATGTGTTTTGTGTTTTATCAAGACAAAAACGATTATTTTTGTGCGGTCAAATGCGCTGCAAAGATAGTTTTTCTTTGCGCATAAATAAACGAACTCACTATGATACAACGAAAGTTTTTCCAATTTGGTGTTTTAGTCTTGTTTTTTCTGATGCCATTTTGTTCCTTTGCGCAAAAGGGCGAGAAGATACAAACTATTGTCATTGATGCAGGTCATGGCGGTAAAGACGCTGGTGCTTTGGGCAGATTGTCCACCGAGAAATCCATCAATTTGTCTGTAGCCTTGAAATTCGGTGCCTATATTGAAGAAAATTTGCCAGACGTAAAAGTAATCTACACACGAACAACAGACAAGTTCGTCGAGTTAAGTGAACGTGCTGCTATTGCTAATTATAATAAGGCTGACGTGTTCATTTCCATCCATTGTAATTCTACCGAAGGTATCACTACAGCAGACGGTGCAGAGACTTATGTGATGGGTGAATCGAAGAACGAGGCTAATATGAATGTGGCAAAGAAGGAGAATGCAGTTATCTTATTGGAAGACAATACAAAAGCCTACGGTAATTTCGATCCCAATAGCACAGAGGCCTACATCATTTTTTCAATGACGCAGAGCCTTTATCAAAACCAAAGCCTTTCTCTTGCCGATAAAGTGCAGAAACAGTTTGCTAATAAAGTAGGACGGCATAATAGAGGTGTGCAACAGGCAGGTTTCCTTGTGCTTTGGAAGACTTCGATGCCGAGCATTTTGGTGGAGTTGGGTTTCATCAATAATATGAAGGAAGAACAGTTCCTCAAATCAGAGACGGGACAGACGCAGATGGCTTTAGCTTTGTATCGTGCATTTGAAGAATACAAGCGTGAGTTTGAATCTGAAAATCATGTTTCCAAAAAGTCCGAAACCACAGATAAACCTAAAGCTACGGAAAAGCCAAAAGCTTCTGATAAACCTGTGGCTACCGAAAAACCAAAAACTACCGACAAGCCTGTGGCCACCGAAAAGCCCAAAGTTGCTGACAAACCTGTGGTCACAGATAAACCTACCACTACAGACAAGACTGAATCTACTGATAAGCCTGTTGCGGTCAGTGGCGATACTTATTTTGCTGTACAGTTTTCCACTTTGAAAAGAAAGATTTCTGTCACCGACAAGGCATTCAAAGGTATAAAGGAAGTGGAAGTATATGAATCCAACGGTGCATACCGATACGTTTCAGGCCATTTTCAGACCAAATCAGAAGCTGTGGCGCGTCTGACAGAGGTACGCAATTTAGGTTTCACAGATGCCTTCATCATCGCTTTCAAGGACGGTAAGCGGGTAAGCGTAAAGGAAGCAGAGGAAGCCACGAAGTAGTGGCATTGTTGAATGTTAAAGACAAAAACGCGGCCTGAACTCATCAAGCCGCGTTTTTGTTTGCAGTAAGGAAGGAGATGATTTATTCCACTACCACTAAATAATAGTTTTTCTTTCCCTTCTGCACGAGTATGTACTTGCCGTCGATAAGGTCGGCTGTGGTCATAACCTTGTCCAAAGCGACCTTTTCCTTGTTGATACTCACGCCATTGGCTTGGGTCATCTTGCGGGCCTCGCCTTTTGAGGGGAAGATTTGCGTGTTGACGGCCATGAAGTCGACAATCGGGATGCCGGCTTCGAGGTCGGTTCGTGCGATATGCTCTTGCGGCACGCCGTCGAAGATGTCCAAAAAAGTCTGCTCATCAAGCTTCTCTAAACCTTCCTTGGTCGACTTGCCGAAGAGGATGTTGGAGGCTTCGATGGCGGCATCCAAGGCTTCCTGTGAGTGTACCAACACGGTGACTTCCTGAGCCAAACGCTTTTGCAGCACGCGCATGCCTGGGTCTTTCTTGTGCTCTTCGATAAGGGTGTCGATGGTCTCTTTATCCAGCGAGGTGAAAATCTTAATATATTTCTCGGCGTCCTCGTCGCTAACGTTGAGCCAGAACTGATAGAACTTGTAAGGTGTGGTGCGCTGTGGGTCGAGCCAGATGTTGCCGCTCTCGGTCTTACCGAACTTCTTTCCATCGGCTTTGGTGATGAGCGGGCAAGTCAAGGCAAAGGCTTCGTTTTCAAAGCCTAAGGTGCGGCGAATCAATTCCGTGCCCGTAGTGATGTTGCCCCATTGGTCGTTGCCACCCAGCTGCAGTTTGCAGTTCTTGTGCTGGTAGAGCCAAAGGAAATCGTAGCCTTGCAGAAGCTGGTAGGTGAACTCGGTAAAGCTGAGGCCGTCGCGGGCGGTGCCATTGAGGCGTTGCTGTACGCTGTCCTTGGCCATCATGTAGTTCACGGTGATGTGCTTGCCTACCTCACGGGCGAAGTCGAGGAAGGTGAAGTCCTTCATCCAGTCGTAGTTGTTCACCATCTCGGCGGCATTGGGCTCCTTCGACTCAAAATCAAGGAACTTGGCTACCTGCTTCTTGATGCACTCTTGGTTGTGACGCAAGGTCTCTTCATTGAGCAAGTTGCGCTCTTGGCTCTTTCCCGAGGGGTCGCCAATCATGCCTGTGGCACCACCCACAAGGATAATGGGCTTGTGGCCACAGTGTTGTAGATGGCGGAGCATCATGATGCCGCAGAGGTGTCCGATATGCAGCGAGTCGGCGGTCGGGTCGGTGCCGAGGTAGGCCGTCACCATTTCTTTCTGGAGGAGTTCTTCCGTTCCTGGCATCATCTGTGCCAGCATTCCGCGCCAGCGGAGTTCTTCAACAAAATTTTTCATCGGGTGCTATGGTTTTTATTTTGGGCGCAAAAATACGAAGTTTTTCAGCATTTCGGCGAAATAATGACCTGCTCACCGAAAAATATCAAAGAAAGCCTATATATCATTACGGGTTTAGTGGTACCGACAAATAATCCTCAAGCCTTCTGTGCAAGTAGCTTTTTCCTTTTTTTGCATGAAGACGGTTTCTTATTTCTTCAAATTCGTCGCGGATGCCATGATTTAAGGCCCATTGAACGACAAGCTCTGGACCATATGTGCTATCCATGACAATCCAACCTTTATCACTCAACGCCATGTCCCAACCAATTATGTGACAATCAGGACATCTGGATGCCATTGATTTGAGGGTTTCGCATAATTCATTCCATGAGGGAATCTGGAAACCAATCAAAGGCTTTTTAGTATCGGGATGAATGGTGAATGACGAACCGCGTTGCTTGGAGGATGCATGAGTTATTATTCCAGTTTTTTCATCTATTGCAGCTATTACTCCTCTGGCCGCAGCATTAACCACAGCAGAATTTCCCCTCCCCATTTGAAATACTGGCCATTTTGTTTCTATGGCATCTCCAAAGTTCACAGTTATTATTCTTATTATGTTCACTGACTCGGGATGGAATGCAGCTAATCTGTTATCTTGAATTACCAATTCTTCTAACAAAAAACCATCGGAAAATTCAGGCCGTTTGAGAAATTCATGCAAAAGACTTTTGACATTGGTAGATTCCTTTTCTGTGTCAATGATTCTGAATCCTTTTCCGTAAAAACTCAAAGGTTTAATGATAAATTTTTCATGTGTTTCTAGAAAATCCATAACTTCATCGTTGATGTTATTATTTCTAACATCATCTTTGGAAATAAGAATAATCTGTCTTTTAAAGAATTCCTTAAAACAGTTATAACAATTCCATTTGTTGATTAGAATATCAATGTATCGTGTATCATTGACCTGGAAATAGAGATCTACTTCCTCCCATCTTGGCACAAACATTTTTTTCTCCCTTTCACTTTTATTATCAAGACTCATTTCATAGAAATCGGAGTGATGTACTCCTCTCCATAGCCAGTATTTTCTCATCTCCTTTTTTATTGACGCTATTTCTTTGTTTTCCAGAGTATAGTTTTTCTGAACATAATCGTCAAGTCTTTTATCGCTGTAATTATTCCTCCAACAATAATACAAGTACCACATCGGATTGACTTTCCTGACATATTTCCTGATAAATTTATCCAAATAGCTTTCCATATTGTAAATCTCCTTTATTATGCTTAGATTCTGTTTTTATACTTAGATTCAGCGTTGTATATTGATGCAAAAATACGGCAAATCAAGGAATATTGATGTGTCTGGCGAAAATATACCTTTATTTTTTTCAATACCTCACAAATTTTTCGCAACTTTGCAGCGAATTATTAGTGGCCATGAGCCAATTTAATCTTTGAATCTTTAATTTTGAATTTTAAATCTTAAATACACATTCATGAAAAGAGACGAGAAAATCTTTGATCTGATTCGCCAAGAGAAAGAGCGTCAGATGCACGGAATTGAACTTATCGCTTCGGAGAACTTTGTCAGTGAGCAAGTTCTGGAGGCCATGGGTTCAGTCATGACCAACAAATACGCCGAGGGTTATCCCGGCAAGCGTTACTACGGCGGCTGCCAAATCGTCGACCAAAGCGAGCAAATCGCTATCGACCGCGCCTGCCAGCTGTTCAATGCTACTTTCGCCAACGTGCAGCCCCACTCGGGCGCACAGGCCAACATGGCTGTGATGCAAGCTCTGCTTGAACCCGGCGACACCTTCATGGGTCTCGACCTTTCGCATGGTGGCCACCTTTCACACGGCAGCCCGGTCAATGCTTCTGGTATGCTCTACAAGCCCGTCGCCTACCACGTGGCCAAGGAAACCGGTCGTGTTGACTATGACGAGATGGAGAAGATTGCCCTCGAGTGCAAGCCCAAACTCATCATCGCTGGTGCCTCTGCTTACAGCCGCGACTGGGACTACAAGCGTATGCGCGCCATTGCCGACCAAGTGGGCGCCGTCCTCATGGCTGACGTCAGCCACCCTGCCGGCCTCATCGCCAAGGGTCTGCTCAACGACCCGCTGGAGTACTGCCACATCATCACCACCACGACACACAAGACCCTCCGTGGTCCCCGTGGCGGCATGATCCTCATCCGTCATGACTTCGAAGACCCGCGCGGCCGCAAGACCCCGAAGGGCGAGACGAAGATGATGTCAGCCCTCATCAACAGCGCCGTGTTCCCGGGCATCCAAGGTGGACCGCTCGAGCATGTCATCGCCTCCAAGGCCGTTGCTTTCGGCGAAGCCCTCAGCGACGAGTACATGGAGTACATCCAGCAGGTGAGAAAGAATGCTGCCTTCATGGCTAGAGCTTTCATGGATAAGGGTTACGATGTCATCAGCGGTGGCACCGACAACCACTCCATGCTGATCGACCTCCGCGGCAAGTTCCCGGAGATCACCGGTAAGATGGTGGAGAACACCCTCGTTCTTGCCGACATCACCGTCAACAAGAACATGGTGCCCTTCGACACCCGCTCGCCTTTCCTGACCTCTGGTCTGCGTGTCGGCACGCCCGCCATTACCACCCGTGGTCTGAAACAAGACAAGATGGCTGTCATCGTTGATATGATCGATGACGTCATCAGCGACATCAATCCTGAGACCAAGACCGCTTCGGAGGCCAAGATCAACGCCGTCCGCGCCGAGGTCAACAAGCTGATGAAGGACTATCCGCTCTTCGCTTGGTAAACCCAGCAAAGACAAGAAAACGTCAAAAAGTCGCTCCTGTTGGGGCGACTTTTTTGTTCCAAATCGTCTCTGATGTTCAAAAAAAACCTATCTTTGCATCCCGTATTTTTAATTCCTAGGCACCATATTTCGATAAACTCAATAACCATGAAAACCACTAAAAAATACGGGTTCGACAACGAAAAATACCTCAAAATACAGTCTGAACACATCAAGGACCGCATTGAAAAATTCGGCGATAAACTGTATCTCGAATTCGGCGGCAAACTCTTCGACGACTTCCATGCCAGCCGTGTGCTGCCTGGTTTCCAACCTGATAGTAAACTGAAGATGCTGTCTCAACTTATCGATGTTGCAGAAATCATCATCGTCATCAGTGCCGTTGATATCGAGAAGAACAAGGTGCGTGGCGACTTGGGCATTACTTACGATGTGGATGTGTTGCGCCTTCGCGAGGAGTTCATGAACCGTGGTTTCATGGTGAGTTCGGTGGTGGTGACCCACTATAATGGCCAAGCCAGCACCGATGCCTATCGCCAACGCTTGGAGCGCATGGGTATTAAGGTTTATTACCACCGCATCATCGAAGGCTATCCTAACAATGTCGCTCTCATCGACTCAGAGGAAGGCTTTGGTCGCAACGACTATGTGGAAACCACGCGCCCCTTGGTGGTGGTCACAGCACCAGGCCCGGGAAGCGGCAAGATGGCCGTCTGCCTCAGCCAACTCTATCACGAGAACAAGCGCGGCATCAAGGCAGGTTATGCCAAGTTCGAGACCTTCCCCGTGTGGAACCTGCCGCTGAAACATCCTGTCAATGTGGCCTACGAAGCCGCCACCGCTGACCTCAGCGATGTCAACATGATTGACCCATTCCACTTGGAAGCCTACGGCAAGACAGCAGTCAACTACAACCGCGATATTGAGATTTTCCCAGTGCTGAACGCTATCTTTGAGAGTATCTATGGTGAGAATCCCTACAAGTCGCCGACCGACATGGGCGTCAATATGGTAGGCTATTGCCTCAGCGATGACGAAGCCTGTTGCGAAGCCTCCAAGCAGGAAATCATCCGTCGTTACTATGCTGCACTTTGCAACTTGGCCAATGGCAAAGGCACTGAGAACGAGGTCAATAAGATCGCTTTGCTGATGAAACAAGCCAAAATCAGCACGGCTGACCGAAAAACCACTATCGCTGCCAAAGAGCGCAAAGAGCAGGAAGGTGCTGCCGCTGCCGCCATCGAGTTGGAAGATGGCACCATTATCACAGCTCACACCAGCGCCCTTCTCGGCCCTAGTGCAGCCTTGATTTTAAATGCCACCAAACATATTGCTGGCATACCGCATGAGGTGAAACTCATTCCCCAAGCCATGATCGAGCCCATTCAAAAGACAAAAGTCAGTTTCTTGCATGGCAAAAACCCACGCTTGCACACCGACGAGGTCTTGGTGGCCCTCTCCATGCTTAGCCTTTGGGATGAAAACTGTAAAATGGCCTTGGAACATTTGCCGCAATTAAAAGGTTGTCAGGTGCATAGCACGGTGATGCTCAGCGAAGTGGATCAGAAAATCTTCAAGAAATTGGGCATTGATTTGACTTGCGACCCTGTGGCTAAGAAATAGTTTCAGAAATTTCGAATTGCCCTCACATAAAACTCCAGCGTCTTCACTGAGTCGCTGATAATGAACTGTCCGTCCTGCATCCTTACGGCTGCCGCACCACGTGTGCCCGTCTCGGTGCTCGACCAATAGGTCTTGTCCTCCAAAGTGGGATAACCCATCGATGCCAAAGTGGCGTTCACCGCCTCTTGGTTTTGCAAAAGATAGCGTAACTCCGTCGTCGAGGGCACATACCACTGCTTGTCGATAATCTTCCGATGGGGATAATTTACGAGATGCCAAGTGTTTTTGAGGTAACTCCATTGAATGGCTGGATAATGGCTCATGTCATAAACATCCATCAAGATGTTGGTGTTGTTCCAGCCTTCGTAGGGATTGGTGGCACCCGTCTCGCAGTTAAGATTTCCTGGCAGACACCAGGGCAAAAAGGTCTCATCAAGACTGACCATTAGGCCGTGATAGGCAGTATAAGTCCAAAACACAATCCCCTCCAAGGTGTCGTTATGATAATAATCACCTACCTCGTATGTGGGCTGATAAGGCACATGAGGCTCACCACCTTGTGGGGTTTCCTCTTTCCTGCATGACACAAAAAAGCAAAGCAAAGCAAGGAAATAGAGTCCTTTTTTCATGGTATTCAAATACCCAAAGAGATGTTCAACCCTCTCGCCGTATTCACCAAGTCGCTGTCGATGGTGACAAGATTGGGCTTGGAAATAGCTTCCTTGAGGGAGACAGCCACCAAATCGGGATGATGGTAGGCCACCATCTGGCCGAACTGACCGTTGAGGACCATCTCGAAAGCTTTCACACCAAACTCAGCTGACAAAACACGGTCATAGGCAATCGGCACGCCACCGCGCTGCAAGTGACCCAATGTGGTCTCGCGCATGTCGTGGGTAAAGCCCGCAGCCTTCATCTCTTCAATGAAACGGCGACCTATACCGCCCAATTTCTTGTTTTCGTAGCCGACCTCTGTGCTGATTTCGTACACCTGTTGGCCATCCTTCGGACGAGCGCCTTCGGAGGCAACCACCACGGCAAAACCACGGTCATGGTTGAAACGCTGTTCCAAACGAGCCTTCACCACATTAATGTCGTAGGGGAACTCTGGCAACAGACACACCTCTGCCCCACCCGCGATGGCGGAATGCAAGGCAATCCAGCCGGCATCACGCCCCATGACTTCGAGGACAAAAACGCGGTTGTGGGAAGCTGCTGTAGTAACGAGTTTGTCAACGGCTTCAGTGGCAATCTGCACGGCAGTCTGGAAACCGAAGGTGCATTCCGTCGATGAGAGGTCGTTGTCGATGGTCTTGGGCACGCCGATAATGTTCAAGCCCTTCTCGAAGAGTTTCTGCGAGATGCGCTGCGAGCCGTCGCCGCCGATGCTGATGACCGCGTCGATGCCCATATATTGCAGTTTGCGAAGCATTTCATCCGAGCGGTCGACGGTGGTCCAAGTGCCGTCGGCGTTTTTGATAGGCCAATTGAACGGGCCGCCCTTGTTGGTGGTTTCGATGATGGTGCCGCCACGGAAGTGGATGCCGCGCACCGACTCTGGTGTCAGCCTAACGACTTCGGTGGGTTCCCACAGAATGCCGTTGTAGGCTTGAATGCTACCGAGCACTTCCCAATCTTTTTCTTGGGCAGCTCTCTTGACGATGGCGCGGATCACGGCGTTCAGGCCTGGGCAATCGCCGCCACCAGTTAAAACGAGTAGTCTTTTCATATTCAATTATTTATTTCATCTTTTTCAAGAGCAAGACGGAAGCCGTACCCATCACCGCTAAAGTCGGGATTATTGAAGCTTCTGTTAGACACACGGCAATACCAGTCATTACTGTTCCAGCATCCGCCACGAAGCACACGATTCGATCCCTCCTCAACACTTGTCGGGTCGATCTGGAAACCAGCAGCATAACGGCCGTAACAGTCAGCACACCATTCCCAGACGTTGCCACTCATGTCGTACAGCCACAATTCGTTAGGCGACTTGCCTTTCACCGTATGAGTTTTGTTGTCGCTGTTATCAAGGAACCACGCTATGCTAGTTATGAAGTTTTTGCCCGCATACTTGTAACCATGTCCTTTTTTCCCACCAAGGGCAGCAAACTCCCATTCGGCTTCGGTAGGCAAACGAAATTGGTATCCCGTGATTTGGTTCAAAATGCGGATGAACTCTTGACAATCATTCCAACTCACGCACTCCACCGGACGCTTACCGCCTTTGAAACGGCTAGGATTGTTGTCCATCAAAGCTTGCCACAAAGCTTGTGTCACCTCTGTTTCACCCATATAGAACGAGCTCACCTTCACTTTGTGGACAGGACGTTCATCGCGGTAGGCATCGTCACCGTCGTTTCCCATTTGAAACGAACCACCATTAACATTTTTCATCGTGAAAGAAACCCCTTTGCCCGTGAAAACCAAATCATTTCCGACGGTTTTGACCTGCCATTCATTTGGAGACTGTTCCACAAGTGTGTCGGCCTGTTGGGCAAAACATGCCATAGACAGGCAAAACAACACTCCAATAAATAGCAAGTTTTTCATAGTCAGTATATTACTATCGATCCTAGATTTGAAATACAATGTTTAAAAGTTCAAAAATAGAGAAAAAAGCAATACAATGAATGAAAACGATTGTTTTTTAAACGGACATCGTTTTCAAAAAGGCCGAAGGGGCAATGCACCAATTGAATAGTGCAACCTGAGATATATGAGTTGTTTCGAAACGGCCCGAAGGGCCAAAAGCCAACTGACTAGGGCAACGCCCTAGGCAAAAGAGATAATTTGTCAATGTCGCCCTGAAAGGGCAAAAGCAATATCATCAGTCCGTGAACACATACCGCACATCATATTCAATATTGTAAAGTTTCAAAAACTCCAAATATTCATCATGGAAATTCCGTTTTGCATGATGCTGTTTCTGATTCTTGACATATTCCAATGTCCTAGGCAATACGGACTCGCTGACCGAAAAAGCAGCATAGCCACCCTGCCAAGCAAAATGCTCATATACATCGTCTATTGTCTTGATCCATCGGCTGCTATTTCGTTTCACCTCTTCCACAAGATGTGCGATGGTTTCGGTTTTTGAAAGCACACAAAGCAAATGCACATGGTCGGTGACACCACCCACGCGTAATACCTGACAACCCGTGGTGTTCACGAGTTGGCCCATATAACTATGGAGGCGTTCCAGATGTTCTTCTCGGATTTCTGGGCTTGTAGTCTTAATATGAAAAACGATATGCAGATAGACTTTACATAGGGATTGTGACATGGCTTTGGTGGCTTTTGCCCTTTCAGGGCGTTATGGATTTCTTGGTTTTTATCGCCACGGGCGTTGCCCGAGGCTAATAGCTTGATGGCCTTTCAGGCCGTTTGTATTTTGATTCTGACAGATTGAAAATCACCATTACTGTCGTACATTTCCTTGTTGCATTAATGATTCGATTTTTACTTGTGCCTCACCAAAAATCTCTTCTATATCCTTACCATTATAATTATTGATAATGAAAGTCCTAGTGTCAATTAAGTCGTTTACACGATCTTCCAAATTCCAACCATTTATTGCTCCAACATGATCAAATTCAACAAACCATTCAAGCTTCGCATTATTAATGCAATAACCTATTTTAAATCCACTTTCCGTGACATATTTATTCTCAACATAATTTACTTTTGCCAATTCTAATTTCTTATCATCTTCCTCTTTTACAAGTAACATCTTTAGTGCATCATTAATCTTTTCAAGATCCTCATAGGAAATCATAGTAACAAATGAAGATTGTATCGAAGCACGGGTAT
>JAEEGJ010017555.1_pt1 | contig 16158 bp, 15 predicted proteins | sample 8958761 | NCBI WGS metagenome assembly JAEEGJ01 (sample SAMN16246546, study PRJNA631951) | gut metagenome | biome: gut microbiome; feature: rumen; material: RS-attached | host: Bos | place: Iran: Karaj | collected 2018-10
GCCAGCGCGAGGAAGAGAAGGCGGTCAAGTCCGGCTACTGGGCGACCTACCGTTACAATCCTGAGCTGGTCGGCACGGACAAGAACCCCTTCGTCCTCGACTCGAAGGAGCCGACGGAGAGCTTCCAGGAGTTCCTGCAGGGCGAGGTCCGTTTCAGCTCGCTGAAGCGCGCGTTCCCCGAAATCGCGGACGAACTCTACGCGAAGACAGAGCGCGACGCGAAGGCACGGCTTGAAGGCTACAAGAAGCTGGCGGGCCAAGCGTAAATTTGCATAACAAATCAAAAGCGGCGTTCCGAAAGGGAGCGCCGTTTTTCATGTGTTTTTTGGCTGCGTATGTTACATTGGAAAAAATCCGGGAGGAAATAAGGAGGGCGGAAATGCATCTAAAGCGAAAAGCGATGCTGCTTTTAGCGGCGGCGATGATTTCTTTCTGTGGAGCCGGGAACGCAGCGGCGGCAAAGACGGAAAGGCCTCGTCCGGCGACGGCGCAGACGGAGAAGCCGCGTCCTGAAAAGCAAAAAAAGACGGAAACGCCGGAAAAGAGAGAGAAACCCCGCCCTGCGGCGACAAAGACGGAGCAGTCCCGCGCCCGGGGCTTTGCGCTCAGGAGAGGGGACTGCATCGGCGTTTTGGCGCCCGCCTCTTGGGAAAGCAGATCGCAATGGGAGAGCGGGGTCCGATTGCTGAAAAACCGTGGTTATCGCGTGAAGCTGGCTCCGTCCTGCACGGAGTCGTGTGGATTTTTTGCGGGGACGGATGAGAGGCGGGCCGCGGACCTCAATGCGTTTTTCAGGGACGACGAAGTTCGGGCGATTCTCTGCCTGCGTGGGGGTTACGGATCGGGCAGGATCTTGGACATGCTCGATTACGCGGAGATTGCCCGCCATCCTAAATTATTCATCGGGTACAGCGACATTACCGCGCTTCATATCGCCCTCGGAGAGAAAAGCGGCATAGCGACGGTTCACGGACCGATGCTCACGAGCCTTGCCAGCGGCAGCCTGACGGATTATACGGAGCGCAGTTTTTTTCGCGGCGTCATGACGAGCAGGCCGCTGGGGGAATTGACCATGCCGCCGGGGCAGGCGCTGGAGGCTGTCGTGCCCGGCACGGCGGAGGGCGTCATTGTCGGCGGCAATCTGAGCGTGCTGCAGGCTCTGATAGGAACGCCGTATGAGCTGAAAGGGGACGGCGCGCTGCTTTTCCTGGAGGATATAGATCTGCTGTCGTACCAGTTGGACAGGACGCTGCAGCAGCTTTTTCAGTGCGGTCTGCTGGATCGGGTGAACGGCCTTTTGTTCGGTTCGTTCACGGGCGGCGATTCCGCGCTGGACCCGGGGGATTTCACGACGGCGGAAGTGATCGAATATTACTCGAACCTTGTAGGAAAGCCGGCGATCATGGGCGTGCCGGCGGGACACGGTTCGGACAACGCGTTCATCCCTTTCGGCGTCCACGCGGTGATGAAGGCGAACGCGGACGGGACGGCGAGCCTCGTTTTCGACGAGGCGGCGGCGCTGCCCCGGGAGGACAAAAAGTGAATCGGCGCGGCGAAACGGCGTTCCTTTTCGGAGCGCCGCTTTGTTTTATGAAAAGTTGACACTCCCCGGAAAACAATATAAAATAAATTCGTATAACTTTGCCACATAGTTATGCTGTAAACAGGAACAAAACGCCGAAAGGCACAAAAATTTAAATCATGGGAGGCGTATATTATCTTTGAATTGATATTGGCATCCGCACTTGCATTGATTGTTGGCGCAGGCGGCGGCTACTACGTGCGCAGGCAGCAGGCGGAGGGAGCGATCGGCTCCGCCGAGGAAGAGGCGCGGCGCATCGTGGAGAAGGCCGAGGCGGCGGGCGAGGCCAGGAAGAAGGAGGCCGTGCTCGAAGCCAAAGAAGAAATCCACCAGATGCGTCAAAATCTTGACAGAGATACGAAGGAACGGAAGGGCGAGCTGGCGCGGCAGGAACGCCGCCTTCAGCAGAAGGAGGAGAATCTCGACCGCAAGCTCGACGCGCTGGAGAAGAAGGAAGAGGCGCTGATTGCAAAGGACGCGTCGCTGGAGGAAGAGCGCGCCCACGCCGCCGAGATGCATGAGAAGCAGAAGGCGGAGCTGGAGCGCATTTCAAAACTGACCACCGAGGAAGCAAAAGCGATGCTCATGGCCGAAGCGGAAAACGAGATGCGCCATGAGAAGGCTTTGATGATCAAGGAGTACGAGCAGCAGGCGAAGGACGAGGCGGACAAGCGCGCCCGGGATATCGTGTCCCAGGCGATTCAGCGCTGCGCCGCCGATCAGGTGGCGGAAACCACCGTTTCGGTCGTCGCGTTGCCGAACGATGAGATGAAGGGCCGCATCATCGGCCGCGAGGGCCGCAATATCCGCGCTCTCGAAACGTTGACCGGCATCGACCTCATCATCGACGACACGCCGGAAGCGGTCATCTTGTCCGGCTTCGACCCGGTGCGCCGCGAGATCGCGCGCATCGCGCTGGAAAAGCTCATTACGGACGGTCGGATTCATCCGGCCCGCATCGAGGAAATGGTGGACAAGGCGAAACGCGAAGTCGACCAGAGAATCAAGGAGGCCGGCGAGCAGGCGACTTTCGACACGGGGGTCCACGGCCTGCATCCGGAATTGGTCAAGATGCTGGGACGGCTGAAATACCGCACCAGCTACGGGCAGAACGTGCTCAATCATTCCATCGAGGTTTCGCATTTGGCGGGCATCATGGCCTCCGAGCTGGGCGTCGATGTGATGATGGCGAAGCGCGGCGGTCTGCTGCACGATATCGGCAAGGCCATCGACCATGAGGGCGAAGGCACGCACGTTACCATCGGTGCGGATATCGCCCGCAAGTACCGGGAGTCCGCCGAGGTCATCAACGCTATCGCAGCCCATCACGGCGACGAGGAAGCGACTTCCGTGGAGGCCGTCCTGGTGGCCGCCGCCGACGCGATTTCCGCGGCAAGGCCGGGGGCGCGCCGCGAGAGCCTCGAATCGTATCTGAAACGTCTGACGCGCCTCGAAGAGATTGCGAAGTCCTTCGACGGCGTCGACAACTGCTATGCAATCCAAGCCGGACGAGAGGTCCGTATTATGGTGAAGCCGGACAAGGTGGACGATGTGGCGTCCGTCGCTCTGGCGCACGATATTGTTAAGAAAATCGAAGCGGAGCTCGAATATCCGGGCCAGATCAAGGCGACGGTCATTCGGGAGACGCGGGTCGTGGATTACGCGAAATAAGCGATTCATGTGGGAAAAAGGAAAGGGGAGTGGCAGCCATGCATTTTGGGAAAAGAAAGAAACCGAATATGGATGGAATCAATCTCCTCGTTTCCATCTTGGTTTGCTATCCGGAAATCGGCACGATCAGCTTCGAGCCGGGGGAGGAGGCGCTGCATTTTTCTTTTGCGCTGCAAGAGGTGCCGCCGCGCCAAGTCTATGAGGACGTCGGGGAACTGATTCGCGAGAGCATCCTGACGTACCACAGCATCGAAGGTTTTGAGGGCGGCCGCATCGAGATCTATCTCGAGGGGCAGGGACATACGGCGTTTTTCCATGTCGTCCGCGACATCCGTACGATTTCCCAAGGGGAGATCAGCATGATTTCGACGATCATGCGGGAGCGGTTCGCGAAGACGCTGATTGTCGATCCCGACAGCCGGCCCGAAGATTTCGAGTTTGACGTGGCGGCGCATGAAAACGCCATCGATCACATGATCGGCACGTTGAAGGTTGCAAGGGTCACGAACCGGATGATCGGCATCCGCGAGGAAGGCCGGGTTTTGGTGTTCAATAAATAGGAAGAGGTTCATTTTGCGCATATTAATGGTAGGAGACGTAATAGGCCGCCCGGGAAGGGCGGCCTTTGCCAAATATACGCCGACGCTGCGGCGGGAGAAGCAGGTCGACCTGGTGGTCGTCAATGGGGAAAATTCCGCCGAGGGCAGGGGCGTCACGAAAAAGACGCTGGAGGAGCTGACGCTGGGCGGCGCCGACGTGGTGACCAGCGGAAACCATATTTGGGACAAGAAGGAAGTCTTGCAGTTTATCGACGACGAGCCGTATCTCCTGCGTCCGGCGAATTATCCCGTGGGGGTTCCGGGCAAGGGCGCCTGCGTTTATCCGTTGAAGGGGAAGAACGTCGGCGTGATGAACCTCTCGGGGCGCGCGTTCCTGCAGGATTTAGACTGTCCGTTCCAGCGGGCGGAAGAGCTCCTGCGGGAGCTTTCCGGCGCCTGTGATGTGATCCTGCTGGATTTTCACGGGGAATCGACGTCAGAGAAGATGGCCATGGGTTGGTATCTCGACGGGCGTGTGACGGCGGTGGTCGGCACCCATACCCATGTGCAGACGGCGGACGAACGAATCCTGCCCGGCGGCACGGCGTTCATTTCCGATCTCGGCATGGTCGGCCCGTGGAATTCCGTCATCGGATTCACGAAGGAGCCGGTGCTGGCGAAAACGACGACGGGCATGCCCGCGCGGTTTGAGGTGGCCGACGGGCCGGCGGTGTATTCGGCGGCGCTGCTGACGGTGGACGACAAATCCGGGAAAGCGGAGCATATCGAGAGAATCCAGATCCGCGAGGACGCGGTATAGACGCGTTTTCGGCGCAGGACGTTCTCGCCCGTTTTGCGTCTTTTTGACGGAGGCGCGACGGGTGTGGTATAATACAAAATATTAATATTCTGATATTTCAAACCGCAGGGACGCGGGCATACTGGCACGGAAAGTGAAGGTTGATTTATGGCAAGCGATTTACATACCCATACGACTTTCTCGGATGGGCGTCTCACGCCGGAGGAACTGGTAGCCGCGGCGAAAGAGGCGGGGCTTTCCTATATAGCGATCACCGATCATGATACGGTGGACGGGATTCGTCATCTGTACGAAGAGGGACTTTACCCGTCGAAATCGATCCATATTATTCCGGGTATTGAATTCAGCTGCGAAGTGGACGGACACGACGTCCATATCTTGGGCTACGATTTTGACATCTACAATCAGGATTTGGCCGACAAGACGACGGAGCTCTCGGAGTCGCGCTGGGACCGGTTCTCCCAGATGATGGAGAAATTGCAGGGAATCGGTTACGCGATTACGGAGTCCGACGTCCTGCAAATGGCCGGCACGTCCAAGTCCATCGGGCGCGCGCATGTAGCGCGGACGCTGGTGAAGAAGGGACTTGTGGGTTCCGTGCACGAGGCTTTTGACAAGCTGCTGGAGTATGGGCAGCCCTGTTATGTGCCGCATTATCGTATCGACCCGGAGGAAGCGGTGACGCTGATTCGGAACGCGGGCGGCGTGCCGGTGCTGGCGCATCCGAAATTGGTGAAGGACGATGCCACTGTGGAGCGCATGCTGGAATTGGATTTCGGCGGCATAGAGGTCTACTATCCGAAGCACGACGAGGAGGATACGGCCCGGTATAAAGCACTGGCCGAAAAACGTGGGCTCCTGCTCACGGGCGGTTCGGATTTTCATGCGGTTCCGCACCGCGTACCTTTGGAACTCGGTATATTTACTGTTCCCGACGAACTTGCGGCGCCTTTTTTCCATCCGCCGCAGGGGTTGCAATAAATTTTTCTTAAAGGAAAATGTGTGGCAGGTGAGTGGTATGGACGTCATAGCGCTGGTCGGGCCCAGCGGGACAGGGAAGAGCCATCGGGCTCTTTTGGTGGCGAATCAGTACAAAGCCGACATCATCATCGACGACGGGCTCTTGATCAAGGACGGGAAGATTATTGCGGGCAGCTCGGCGAAAAAAGAGAAAAGTCGCATCATGGCGGTGCGGCGCGCTATTTTCATTTTGCCCGGGCACGCGGAAGAGGCGCGGGGAGCCATAGAGCGGGAGAAGCCGAACCGCATGCTGATTCTCGCAACCTCGGAAAACATGGTGCATAAGATCGCGAAGATTTTGCGCCTGCCGCCTGTCAGCCGCATCATCCATATCGAGGATATCGCGTCCGAGACCGACATGAAGAAAGCGGCTTTCCATCGGCTGAAAGAAGGAAAGCACATCATCCCGGTGCCGACCATAGAGCTGAAGCCGCATTTTTCCGGTTACCTGGTGGACCCGTTGCATTCGTTTTTCCGCCGGTCGTCGGCGCGTCCGCGCCGCAAGCTTGGCGAGAAGTCCATCGTGCGGCCGGTGTTCAGCTATTACGGAAAGCTCATCATCGACGATTCGGTCATCAAGACGATCGTGAAGAAATTCGTCGGGGAGCGCGATTTCGTCAATCAGGTGGCCCATGTTCGCGTGCGGCATCTGATGGACGGCGACGAGGACCAGGGCATCGAGGTTTCGATGGAGGTCGTGCTGCGCTACGGCAAACATATCCCGACGCTGATTCATCAGACGCAGGAAATGGTCAAGGCTGAGATCGAGCGCATTACCGGCATGGTGGTGCAGGAGGTCAATATCATGGTGCGCACGCTGTACGTGGGCGCGACCTAATATGGGATAATATAAAAGCCGACGCTTGGAAAATTCCGGCGTCGGCTTTTTGTGTGCGCGGATTACGGCAGGCGTTCGATCTGCGGCTGCGTTCGGAGGTCGATTTCAAAGGTGCGGGTCCATGGGTAACGTGCGGAGACGATAAGGTTCACGACGCGGAGGCGGAGCGGGCCGCCGGGGGCGTGGAAAGTTACGGGCGCCTGAAATGCGTTGGTGCGGACGAAACCCGCGCTGTAATGTTTGATGGCGGTTTCCAAGAGCATGGAGGCCAGGGGATAATTGTAATTGTATTCGAGACCGCGGCCGTTTTGCGCGCCGCATTTTTCCAAAGAGTTGTTGATGTGGTCGACGCCGTTTTTCAGATAATAATAGTCTTCCAAAAAGCGCTCGTCGAGGAAGGAAAGATGCGCGTAAGCAAGCCGCAGGACGTCGTCCTCGGTTTTCGCTCGACGTTCGGCGATTTGCAGCAGGACGGCGTGGGCAACGGCGGTTCCTATGGAATTGCTGGCGGTATTCCAACCGGCGTAGGCGGCCAGCGCGTGAACCGGCGTCTTGTTTTCGATCATCACCGGCAGCAGCGGCTCGTTGGCGTTGATATGCTCGGTGAGATCCGCGAGGGCGACGCTTCGCCCTTCCGCAAGGAGGGCGTCAAGCTCGCGGGCGGCGCGCTTTCGCTCCGCCTGCATGGTTTTGTCGTGGGCGGAGACGTAGAGAATCATGTCCGCGTCGTCGGGGGAGGCAACGGAAACGCCGCCGGTAAAGCGGATTTTTTCCAGCGCGGTCTTCTCCAGCGTGGCGCCCATATAGGGGAGCACCCGGCCAGGGGACGAGGCGTCATTGTATTCCAGCGCGATGCGCGGCGTGAAGCCGTTTCGGGCGGCTTCGTCGGCGGCGAGGATCGAGAGGGCCAGCTCGTCGGCCCCCTGCGCCAAAAATACGCGGCTTTCGCCGATATTCTTTTTCGCCAGCGTCTCCGAGAGCCCGCGCATGACCAGATTGGGAATGCTGTAAGGCTCGCTGTCGTCCTGCCCGATGACGAGACGGCGGAGGGTTCCGTCTTCGGCGAGGCTAATCAGTCGGTCGCCGAATTTGGCGTAGTTCGCGAAGAGAGTTTCATAACGCGACCGTATTTCCGGATCAATAGAGGTGCGCAGCGATTCAAGGGCGGCAAGGTCCTCGGCGGAAGGGCGCGTCTGTCGCGAAATCCGTCCGACCAGCCGCGAATATTTCATCAGCCGCTTTTGCTCTTCCCAGTCGCAAAGGCCGTCCGGCGGCGTCATGCGGGGTAGGATGCTGAAAGCGTAAAGGGGAATGTCGGGATGGGCGGAGTGAAGCTCCCGCAGAAACCGAAGCAGGTTTTCCTCGTCGACGGGCGTTTTTTTCGCCTGCCGGGAAGCCAGGAGGCCGCCGTGCAGGAGCTGGTCGACGGACAGGATTGCCGCGTCGTAGTTCTGGATGTTTTCCGCCGTCCATTTTTGCAGGGCGGCGGTATCGCCGGGGCGGAAATATTCGTCCAGCAGCTCGGCGGGAGGCAGGACGACTTCCACGCCCGTGATGCGCGCGGCGTCCTGCACGAAGCGGCCGCAGGGAGGGCGGCTGTCCAGCGGCACCAGCAGCACGCGGCGGACGATTTCCGGAGGGAGGGGAGGTACGGGGACGCCGTCGTTTTTAGGCGCGGCAAAGAAAGCCGCGCCGCAAAGCGCGGCGACGGCAAGCAAAGCGAACAAAAAACGCCGGGCGTTTCGCACCTTCGCACCTCCTTTCGACAGAAAACTTTGTGCAATCGTTTCTCCTATAGTATACTATACTCTGTCATGTAGGGAAGAGTTTTCTACTGGAATGAGGAGGAAGCAAAATATGAAAGCTGTAGTGACGCGGGTGCGCGAAGCGTCGGTGACGATCGACGGGGCGTGCTGCGGGAAGATAGGCAAAGGTTTTTTGGTATTGCTGGGCGTCGGCCCCGACGACACGGAAAAAGAGGCGGAACGCATGGCGGATAAAGTCTGCGGCGTGCGCGTTTTCGAGGACGAGGTGGGGAAGATGAATCTCTCCCTCGACGCTGTGGACGGAGAAATGCTCGTCGTTTCCCAGTTCACGCTGTATGCGGACTTGAAAAGCCGCCGTCCCGGGTTTTCCAAGGCGGCGAAGCCGGATCTCGCGGAGCCGCTGTACGAGCGGTTCATGGCGTCCTGCGAGGAGAGAGGTTTTCGCGTCGAGCGGGGAAAGTTCGGCGCGGACATGCAGGTCGCGTCGGTCAACGACGGACCGGTGACGCTGGTTTTTGACACCGATATATTATGATGTATCTGTTTCCGAGGGTGGGCGATGCCCTCCCCTTTGACTTTTCGCGATGATAAACAATCGAAAACATTCTCATCAAAGTGTTGCGTTGAAAAAACATACAAAAAACCGCAGGCGCAAATTTTGCTCCTGCGGTCTTCCCTTCTGTGCTTATGCCTGCGGAACGACTTCGTTCAGTCCTTTCATCAGGCCGTCGACGTCGATGCCGTGCGCCAGCGCACCCTGCTCGATGTTCTCGAAATGCGCGGCGGCGCAGCCGAGGCAGCCCATGCCGGAATTCATGAAAACCTCGACGGTGTCGGGGTATTTCTGAACAACCTCCATGATGCTCATGTCTTTCGTAATCGTCATGCGTAAACCCTCCTTTGCTCGGAAATGTGAATGAAATTAATTACATATCATTTCTGTGTAGTATAGCACGTTTTTTTCCGCCGGGGTAGCTTTTTTTTACGAAGCGGGGTACAATAAGCGAGATTGGAGATTGGGAGGAATGATTGTGCATCGTATCACGGATTGGATTGGAGCGCGAAAGAGATTTATATTGCCGCTTTTGCTGGCGGCTTTGCTCTTGACGGTTTTCTTTTCGAGACAGGAGGGCGGACGGGCCTCGGGGGTTGCGGACAGCGTCAGCGGCCCGAAGATTATCGTGCTCAATTATCATAAGGTGGACAGAATGAACCATCCGCTGTCTATCCCGCCGGCGGATTTTGAGCATCAGATGGCGTTCCTCGCCCAAAACGGCTATCATACGATTACGCCCCATGAGCTTTATATGGCATTCACCGACGGAGGGGATTTGCCGACGAATCCGGTGCTGATCACGTTTGACGACGGTTATGCCGACAATTACACATACGCCTATCCGATACTGAAGAAGTACGGGTTGAAGGGAACGATTTTCGTCATTACCAGCCTGCTGGATAAGAATTATCCCGGCTATCTGACTTGGGGGCAGGCGGCGGAGATGGACGCTTCCGGCGTCATTTCCATCGAGTCGCACACCGTTACGCACGGGTCCCTGACGGATCTGACCGACGAACAGATTCGCTATGAGCTGACGGAGGCAAAGCACAGTATCGAGCAGCGGCTGGGGAAGGAAGTGGAGTTTCTCGCCTATCCGACGGGCGCTTACAATCTTCATATCGCGAGCCTTGTCAGGGAGGCGGGATATAAAGGCGCGTTTACCGTCCGCAACGGAAATATGGACCGGGCCACGAATCTTTACGCCATCGAGCGCGTGCCGATTTTCCAAACCCCGGATACGTTCGCGTCGTTTTTGGAGCGGCTGAAGTTTGTGCCGTTGTTTGAGCAAATAGGGTGGAACAAGCACTGATATAACCGTTTTTGCCCCGTTAATGATGAAAAATAAATCTTAAGTCCCTGAAGAATGCAAAAGCGTTCTTCAAGGGGCTTTTTTTCTGCGAAAAAGCGAGTGGGATAAAGGGCGTTTTGTCCTAAAAACGTTTTTGAAGAGGCGCAAAATGCTTGTTTTTATGGTTTTATAGAGCAAACGTTCTTTAAAATCGCTGATTTTCTGTGGGAAAAATGTAAAAAAATGATGCATAAAGTGGGGGAAAGTGGTAGAATGTGGTTGCTGAATCCTAAAAGGTGGTGAATGAAGATGCTCATGGGCGAATACGCGCATACGATCGACGCGAAGGGGCGCATTATCCTTCCGGCGGATTTTCGCGTCTCGCTTGGCGAGCACTTTTTCATCACGAAGGGGCTGGATCAATGCCTGTTCATTTTCGGCGAGAACGAGTGGACGCGCTGGGAGCAGAAGCTCCAAAGCCTGCCGATGGTCAGTCCGGAGGCGAGACGTCTGGTGCGCCATTTCTGTTCGGGAGGTCGCGAGCTTGAATGCGACCGGCAGGGACGTTTCCTCGTGCCGGGCAATCTCAGGACTTACGCGAAGCTGGAAAAGGACGTTGTGCTGACCGGCGCGTCAAACCGTGTCGAGGTTTGGAGCAAGGCCGAGTGGGAACGCTACAACGCGATGGAGGACGATTCGCCGGAGGCGTTTACCGCGTCGCTCGCAAATCTTGGGATTTGATCGATGGACGGCGCGGAGTTTCAGCACGTCAGCGTCATGCCGAAGGAGACGGTCGAAGGTCTCCTGTCCACGACGGCGGGCGTTTACGTAGATTGTACGCTGGGCGGCGCGGGGCATTCGCTCCGCATCGCTTCGCGGCTTTCTTCAGACGGCTGGCTCATCGGTATCGACCGGGATGCGGCTGCGGTGGCGGCGGCACGGGAACGGCTGAAAGACGTTGCCTGCCGGGTCAGCATTGTGCATGACAATTTCAGGAATCTCGACGCAATCCTTGGGGACCTCGGCGCCGACGCCGTGGACGGAGTGCTGTTCGATCTTGGGGTGTCCTCGTATCAGATCGACACGGCGGAGCGCGGGTTTTCCTACATGCACGATGCGCCGCTGGACATGCGCATGGACAAAAGGCAGAGGCTCACGGCGTACGATATCGTGAACACGTACTCCGAGGAAGAGCTGGAACGTATTTTCCGCGATTACGGCGAGGAACGTTGGGGAAAACGCATCGCCGCCTTCATTGCGGAAAGTCGGAAAGAAGCCCCTGTAAGGACGACGGCGGAGCTGGTGGACATCGTCTGCCGGGCTGTGCCGAAGGCCGTTCGGAGAGCTGCCGCCGGGCATCCGGCGAAGCGGGTTTTTCAGGCCGTTCGCATCGAGGCGAACGACGAGCTCTCGATTTTGGAAGCGTCCATCCGAACGGCGGTCCGTCGTCTGCGGCCGGGGGGCCGCATCGCGATCCTGACCTTCCATTCGCTGGAAGATCGGATTGCAAAAAATACGCTGCGCGATTTGGCGCGCGGTTGTATCTGTCCGCCGTCTGTTCCCGTTTGCGTCTGCGGCCACAAGCCGGAGGTGCGCCTTTTGGGGAAGGCGAGGAAGCCGGGGGCGGACGAAGTGAAGGGGAATCCGCGGGCGAAGAGTGCAAAGCTCCGTCTGGCGGAAAAAGAACCGGGGGCGAAATGAGGGTTCGGCGGCGATAGGGGACGCAGGCGTCGGAAAGAATGATTTGAGCAAGTCGAATTTGCAATCGTTCTTCAAGGAGTCTGCGGGCGCCGCCGGACAGTTTCGCAAGCAGAAGGGGGAAAAAGCAGATGCCGCAGGCAGCAAGAAAAGTGTGGACGGAGGAGACGGAAGAGCAACAGGTCGTCGTCCGTCGACACAATAGGCGGCGTCCGGCGCTTGCCGTACGCGCCCATGTGAATACGGAACTTCGGTTCAAGGCGCTCATGCTGTTTTTGCTTTTTGCAATTACCGCGACGGTGACTTTGATACGGAGCGAGGAAAGCGCCATGCGAGGCTATGAGCTGGTGCAGCTTAGGCAGGAAGCGTTGCAGCTGGAACGGGAAAATAAGAATATCGAGCTGAAAATCGCGGAAATGAAGGCGCCGCAACGCATCAAGGATCGGGCGCTCAATGAACTCGGCATGGTGATACCGAAGGAATTTTACTTCGCCGCGGAAGGCAATAAATGACAGGGGATAAAAAGCGTTGCGGGGGCAGCGCTTTTTATTTTTTATAGAATAAAAAATATGTTCGCTGTAAAAAATCGCAATAAGCCGTATAATACAATTTTATAGTTACAAATTTTTTGGGAGGAAACGGCATGAGAAAAAAGATCGGAAAGTTGGCGGCGCTGGTTCCCGGCGCGGAGGTGCTTGGCGACGCCAATACGTTTATTACCGATATTGTGCAGGATTCGCGGCAGGCGACGAAGGGCGCGATGTTTGTCTGCGTTGCGGGGGAACATGTCGACGGGCATAAGTTTATCCCCGACGTCAAAGCGAAAGGCGCCGCGGCCATCATCACGGAGCGCGACGTCCAGCCGCCGCAGGGGCTTGCGGTGCTCAAAGTGCCGAATCTTGACGAGGCGCTGCAGATTATCGTGCCGTGCTTTTTCGATATTCCCTCTCAGCGGCTGCGGCTGATCGGTATTACGGGGACGAACGGCAAGACGACGACGAGCTTTTTGCTGCGCTCGATTCTGCGGCATGCGGGCCATAAAGTCGGCCTGATCGGCACGATCCAGACGATGATCGAAGAGGAACGGCTGCCGAGCCAGAACACGACGCCGAATATCGTCGATCTCCAACGGCTTTTGGCGCGCATGGTCGAAGAAGGCGTCGAGTACGTCGTGATGGAGGTCTCGTCCCACGCGCTGGCGCAAAACCGCGTAGCGGGCTGCGAGTTCGACACGGCGGTGTTCACGAATTTCACACAGGACCATCTCGACTACCATAAGACGATGGAGAATTATCTCGCCGCGAAAGCGAAGCTTTTCGAGGGTCTCGGCGGGCCGGGCATCAAGCCGGACAAGACGGCGGTGGTGAACCTCGACGACGAGCAGGCGCAATATATTTTGGAACGCTCCCAGTGCGAGCATCTTACCTACGCGCTGGGCGACGAGTCGGCGGATATTCGCGCGGTGGATATTAAGCTGGGGCCGTTGGGTTCGGAGTTCACCATCCAGGGCGGATTCGGCCGTCTGCCGGTCCGGACGCATATCGCGGGCTTGTTCAATATTTATAACGTGCTCTCTGCGACTTGCGCGGCAGCGGCGGAGAAGGTGCCGTACTCGGTAATCGGGGAAGCGGTTTCGGAGTTCCGCGGCGTGCCGGGACGTTTTGAGACGGTGGACGCGGGACAGCTTTTCAACGTGGTGGTGGATTATGCGCACACGCCGGACGGGCTGGAAAATATCCTGCACACGGCGCGAGACATCACAGAGAACCGCATCATTACGGTATTCGGCTGCGGCGGCGACCGCGACCGCACGAAGCGCCCGATCATGGGCCGTATCGCGGCGCAGCTCTCCGATATCGTGATTACGACTTCGGACAATCCTCGTACGGAGGATCCGGAAGCGATTCTCGCCGAGGTCGAGGCCGGGGTCGCAGAGGTCATCGGGAAAAAGACGCATGAAAAAGTAACGGATCGCCGTGAAGCGATTTATTTGGCGATTTCATTGGCGCACGCGGGGGATACGGTTATCATTGCGGGCAAGGGCCATGAGGATTATCAGATTATCGGCACGGAAAAGGTGCATTTCGACGACCGAGAGGTGGCGCGGGAAGCGCTGGGAGGATTGAGCTGATGCCGGGCTTTACGCTGAGTGAAATCGTCCGGGCTACGGGAGCCTCCGCTTCGGGTGGTGACGCCGGTTTTTCCGACGTGACGACGGACACGCGTGCGGTTGAAAAAGGTGCGCTGTTCATCGCGCTGAAAGGCGAACGTTTCAACGGCGAGGATTTTCTACAAAAAGCCGAGGAGGCGGGCGCGGCGGGCGTTCTCGTTTCCGAAGCCTGCGGGACGGAAAAGGCGGAGGGCCTTTCGGTTCCCGTGCTGCGCGTGCCGGACACGTTGAAAGCCTATCAGCAGATTGCCCATGCGTGGCGCGAGAAATTTTCGCTGCCTGTGGTGGCGATTACCGGCTCCAACGGTAAGACGACCACGAAGGATCTGACGGCTTCGGTGCTGGGCGCGAATTTTCCCGTGCTCCGCACGGAGGCGAATTTCAACAATGAGATCGGGCTGCCGAAGACGCTGCTGGGACTGCGACCGGAACATCGGGCGGCGGTGGTGGAGATCGGCATGCGCGGCCTCGGACAGATTGCAGCGTTGGCGCCCTTCGCGGCGCCGACTGTCGGTGTTGTGACGAATGTGGGCGAGACGCATATAGAGCTTTTGGGCTCGATCGAGAATATCGCGAAGGCAAAATCAGAAATGGTAGAGGCGCTTCCATCGGGCGGCACGGCCGTGTTAAACGCGGACGATTCGAGGGTTCTTGCCATGCGCGATAAAGCGAAGGCCGGCGTTTCCGTTGTGACCTTCGGCGAGAGTGAAGCGGCGGACGTGCGCGGTACGGAAATCGTGCAGGACGGTATGGAATCGCGATTCACCGCGATGTTCCCCGGAGGAAAGAAACAATCGTATCGACTTCCGCTGCCGGGGCGGCACAACGTATCGAACGCGCTGGCGGCCCTTGCCGTCGGTCATGCGTTGGGGCTTTCCCCCGAGGCGATGGCGGCGGGCCTTGCGGCGCCCGCGATGTCGGGGGCGCGGTTTGCCTGCGAGAAGCGCGGCGACATCACGATTATCAACGACGCCTATAACGCCAGCCCATTGTCTATGAGCGCGGCGATTCGTACGATGAAGGAAATCGCAAAAGGGCGGCGCGTCGCGGTACTCGGCGATATGCTGGAGCTCGGCGACGTTGCGAAAGCCGCGCATCGGCGCGTCGGCGAGGAACTGGCCGCTTCGGGGGCGGAGGCGCTGGTGACCCGCGGCCCGTTGGGCGAAGAAATTGCCGCCGGCGCGGAAGCGGCTGGCATGACCGAAGTTTACCGCTGCGCGTCTCACGAAGAAGCAGCGGCGACATTGAAAAAAATCCTGCGCCCCGGCGATACGGTGCTGTTTAAGGGATCCCACGGGATGCAGATGGACAAGATTATCGAGCTGTTGTGATTTATCTGGTTGGTTCTTGACAAATTAGCCTTCCCCTTGAGGGGAAGGTGGCAGCCGAAGGCTGACGGATGAGGTGTTATTAGGAGGCTTTTAATTTATGGATTTTTCCGCCGCGCTAAAGGCGGCAATCATTTCTGCGCTTGTGGTTTTGTTTTCAGGGCCTTTCGTGATTCCCGAGCTTCGGAAATTGAAATTCGGCCAGAGCATTCGCGAGGAAGGGCCGAAAAGCCATCAGGCGAAAAGCGGGACGCCGACCATGGGCGGCCTGATGATTCTTGCCGCGCTGACGGCGGGGGCGCTTTTTGCGGCGGGCTTCGAGCCGTCGGTCCTGCTGGCGCTTTTCGTGACGTTGGGACACGGCGTCATCGGCTTTGTCGACGACTATATCAAGGTCGTGAAGAAACGCAACCTCGGGCTTCGCCCTCGACATAAGTTCTTGGGGCAAATTATCATGGCGGTGGTCGTGGCGCTGATCGGCTCGCTTTTCCTCGGCGTAACCACGGAGCTTTGGGTTCCGCTGCTCAATAAAGTCGTGGACGTCGGCGTTTTCTATTACGTTTTGATTTTCTTCGTACTCGTCGGCACGACGAACGCGGTAAATCTGACGGACGGTCTGGACGGTCTGGCGACAGGAACCGTGGCCGTAGCGGCGATTTGCTATGCGGTTGTCTGCGTTATGTTCGGGAAGGCGGCGTTGGCTTCCTTCTGTATTGCCGTGGCGGCGGCCTGTATCGCCTTTCTGCGTTTCAACGCGCACCCAGCGAAGGTGTTCATGGGCGATACGGGCTCGCTGGCCCTCGGCGGCGCGCTGGCCGCGGCGGCAATTCTGACGAAGACGGAGCTTTTGCTCGTTATCGTCGGCGGCGTTTTCGTGGT
>JAEEGJ010017556.1_pt1 | contig 16158 bp, 12 predicted proteins | sample 8958761 | NCBI WGS metagenome assembly JAEEGJ01 (sample SAMN16246546, study PRJNA631951) | gut metagenome | biome: gut microbiome; feature: rumen; material: RS-attached | host: Bos | place: Iran: Karaj | collected 2018-10
AGATTCAAAACGGCTTCAAACAAACCTACGGCAGTAGCATAGCTGTAGTTACCGGAACCAAGACCCATTCGGAATACGAAGGTAGAAATAATATCTGCCGTTTCATAAGTCATAGGGTTATACAAAAGGAATACTTTTTCGAAGGCACCGCCTGAACCAACAAGACCACCAATATCAAGAATAAGCAAGGTAGTAATTGTAGGAAGAATACATGGAATAGTTACATGCCATACCCGCTGGAAGTGGTTAGCACCATCAACCTCCGCGGCTTCGTAAAGCGAAGGATTAATTCCCGCAATAGCGGCAAGATAAAGGATTGTACCCCATCCCAGTGCCTGCCATACACCGGAAATTACAAAGATCGGATTAAAATACTGAGGGAAAGCAATAAATGAAATCTTGTCTCCGCCAAAATGGGCAATCATCTGATTTAACGGACCGCTTGTAGAAACCAGCTCACGAATCATACCGGTAACGATTACCATAGAAATAAAGTGCGGCAAGTAAGAAACTGTCTGTACGAACTTTTTCCACCACAAAGCCTTTATTTCATTCAAAAGAAGAGCAAAAATCAAAGTCAAAGGGAATCGCACTGCCAGATAAGAGACATTAAGAACCAGAGTATTTCTGAAGGCACGCCAGAAAGTTTTATCACCAATAAACTGCTTAAAATACTTCAGACCACTCCATTTATCACCAAAAAGACTACCGCCTGCCCTGTAACGACGGAAAGCAATAACGTTTCCAGCCATAGGAACATAACGGAAGATGATATAGTAAAGGATTGGAATAAGAAGTAATGCATAGAACTGCCAGTACTTACGCATGTACTTTTTGAAGCTTGCAGCCCTGACTGCTTTATCAATTTTTTCTTTTTTCTTAAACATTTTATTACCTGCTTTTTAAGATTGTGTGTTATAATCTACACAAGTACAACTTGCATACTAGTACGCTTGTACAATTAGTATGATAAAGCATAATTACTAAAAGTCAAGAAAAATGTTGTTATTTCATAAGAAAAAAGCATTATTGACGGTAAGTAAACTAAACTTTATTATGGAGGGATATATGAAAAACACAGAAAAGCATGAAAAAGAAACAAACAGAGAATATGCGCTTCGTGTAATCAAGGAAAATATTGTAAACCTTGAACTTGCTCCAGGCAGCATGATCAGCGAACAGGATATTGCTAACGAACTGAATCTTTCCCGAACTCCTGTTCACGAAGCTATGCAGGAACTTTCTTCTACTAAAATAATTGAAATCCTTCCACAGAGAGGAAGTCATGTAAGCCTTATTGATATGGCTCATGTTGATGAAGCTGTATTTGTCCGTTCAACAATTGAATCTGCAATTACCGAAATGGCATGTGCACAGGCTACAGAAGCTGATATTCAGGAAATGGAAGAAAACGTTACCCTTCAGCGTTTCTACTATGAAAAGAATAATCTGGATAAGATTATGGAGCTGGACAATGCCTTCCATGAAATAATGTATAAGATTACAAACAAGATGCAGTGCCACTATATGGTAAGACTGATGAGCATTCACTACGACAGAATCCGTGAGCTTACCCTTCACTCGTTTAATGCAGAGCGCATTGTAAAAGAGCACGAAGAAATTCTAGAAGCCTTCAAGGCAAAAGATCCAGCCGGCGCCCGCAAAGCATTAGACAAACATCTTTCCCGCAAACACATCCAGGAAGATGAAATCAAAAAGAAGTACCCGCAGTATTTTGCGTAAAAAATAAAAAAAGCTTTCCTTTTACGGAAAGCTTTTTTTATTGGTTTTCGTAATCGGGTATACTGGATTCGAACCAGCGACCTCATCGTCCCGAACGACGCGCGCTACCAGCTGCGCTAATACCCGTTAAACCCGTGCTATTGCACGTATCAAAAAAAAGAGCCTTCCGATAATCGGAAGGCTTAGCGCGAGCGGCGGGGCTCGAACCCGCGATCTCCGGCGTGACAGGCCAGCGCGATAACCAGCTTCGCTACGCCCGCGTGATGTTTGTTATATTATATGAAACGGTGATTTATGTCAATAAGTAAAATCAGATTTTTTACAAATTTTTTAATTTTTTTTTAGATTTGTTTTACTGATTCTCGCTCAACAAGATCAACAGGAAGAACCGTATTTTCGCTGATTTCACGCCCCTCTATTAAATCAACAAGAGTCTTTACTGCAATGCTTCCTTTAAGTTTAACATCCTGACGGATTGTTGTAAGAGGAGGATTAAACAGCTGGCTCGCATATAAATCATCAAATCCAATAACAGATTTATCTTCCGGTACACTAATATTTTTACTCTGCAAAGCATAAATAATTCCCATAGCAAGAAAATCTGCAGTAGCAAAAACACCCGTAATATCCGGACGCTGTGCAATCTTTTCACCAATTGACCAGCCGCTATCAAGAGTAGAAACCTGAAAAACATTATCAGGATTAAACTCAATTCCCGCATCCTTTAAGGCTGCTTTATAGCCGGCAAATCTTTCTGCGACAACACCAGTTTCAAAAATATCAGGAGAAGCAAAGGCAATGTTTTTGTGGCCCTTTTCAATCAGATAGGAAGTAGCAGTATAGCCGCCCTTAAAGTCTTCAAGTCCCACATTCAAAAAGCGGTTATGTTTGATATAACTGTCTACGAGTACACAGGGAATAGTGATTTTTGTAAGCTGATTAAAGAAGCTACCTTCAAATACACCATGAATGATAATTCCCGCAAAGTTCCAGTTTTTATGCAGGTCCAAAAGCTCTTCTTCTGTGCTCACAGTTTTTATCATCAGATAATAATTTCTGGCACTCAGCTCCATCTCTACACTTCTAAAGAGCATTCCCAAAAAAGGATCTTCAGGTAAACTGGAAAAATCCTGTTTTTCTACATGGCTCAGCATTCCAATAATTCTGGAATTCTTTGTAGCAAGAGCTCTGGCAGACATATTCGGTTTGTACTGTTTCTTTTCGATAATCTTCATAATTCTTTCTGCAGTTTCCGGAGACACATGAGTTTTTACTCCATGAATAACATTAGAAACTGTAGAAATACTTACGCCCGCTTCTTTTGCAATATCGTTTATAGTTACCATAATCAAACCTGAATAAATTCACTATATCACACTATAACACAAATTTTAAGTGCAACAGTGCCACTGCCAGAAATCTCCGCTAAAGCAGTTCAAGAACAGCTTCTATAACTGCAGGATTAATTTTCTTATTCAGCAGACTCTGTCCAACTTTCAGAGCATCAAAGCCAGCCTTTTCTGCTGCTTCAAAAATTCTTTCTTTTTCCAGGAACTCACATTCCATTGAATCAAGCAAATCAAAAAGCCGCTTTTTCTTTCGATCAAGAATCTTTGTATCAGTTTTAGAACAGGTTAATGTCACCTGGATTTTTTCATTTACCCCACCCTCAAAACTTACAACCGCTTCACGTTTTACATAATCATAAGTAAAAGAAAGATTATTCTTAACGTCAGTATTCTTTCCATTTTTGAGAATGACTGCAGACTCAACGTTATTACAATTCAAAATATGAAGATTATATTTTCGCACCCCTGGCAAAAGTTCTGTATCCCCGGCAGGAGAGTCAATTGTAAAAACAATTTTCTCCCCACTCTGAATTGTCATCTTTGTATTTACAGCTTTTCCTTCCAGGTACGAAAGACTCTCTCCATCATCCTCATACAAAGTAAACTCACCACAACCAGCAGTAGAATAAATGTCCAGAGTTTCAGGAAGTTTATTATGATTTTTAAGTTCATCCTTTCCGGCAAGAGGAACTATTCCGCCGCTCTTAATAAGAACCGGAATATCATCTAACGATCGGTAAAGTGTAAGCTTTCTTCCTCCCTCATAAGTAACTCCAGTAAACACATCTGTGAAACTTCCCTGAGGCAGCCATACCGAAACTTCAGAACGGTTCAACTTTGCATCCTTAGGTTTTGTAACAGGTGCACAGATTAATTCCGTTCCAAAGAAATACTGGTTTGGAACATTATAAGCTTCACGTTCATCTGGATAATAATAATACATTGGCTGGAGCAGAGGCTCCCCGTTCACAGAATACAGATAGTTCATTGTATAAAGATATGGAATCATACGATGACGCAGCTGCATAAATCTTGTGATAATTTTGCTTGCATCAGCCTTGTACTTCCATGGCTCTTTATGATTGAACGGACTCGCCGAGCAATGTAAACGCATTACCGGAGAAAATACTCCAAACTGAATCCATCTTACCTGGAGCTCTTCATCGTATGCACCAAGCATATGACCGCCAATATCATGACTCCACCAGCCATAACCAATATTACTTGCATTTGCTGTAAAATAAGGCTGAAACTCAAGAGACTTCCACGAAATAATTGAATCGCCGGAAAAGCCTACAGGATAGCGGTGACTTCCCGGCCCTGCATAGCGCGAAAGAATCAGAGGTCTGTGTCCATTTTTTGCGTTATCAAGAAAATGATAATGATTTAATACCCACAGAGGATCAACGCCCGGAAGCTTTGTTGTAAAGCCCTGCTGCCAGTCAATCCACCAGAAATCAACTCCCTGTTTTTCAAGAGGTTCATGCAGACAGCTAAAATATGCTTCTGTAAATTTTGGATCAGTAATATCAAACTCAACAGACTTTCCATCTACAGGAAGATTGAGAGCTTTTTTCATTGCTTCATACGCATCTTCATGACGCCCCACCCCTTCTGCAGGATGTACATTAAGCGAAACCTTCAGCTTATGTTCATGAAGCCAAGAAAGAAACTCTTCCGGTTCAGGAAAGAATTCTTTATTCCAGGTATAACCGGTCCAGCCGCTTCCAATGGACTTATCAATTTCTGTAATGTGCCAGTCCATATCAATTACTGCAACTGCAAGAGGAATGTTTTCTTTTTCAAAACGCTCAACAAGTTCCTTGTATTCGTTCTGAGTATATCTGTGATAGCGGCTCCACCAGTTTCCCAAGGCATAACGTGGCAGTAATGGCGGGCGGCCCGTAAGAGTAAGAAAATCTTTCAGACACTCTTTATAGTTCTTTCCATAGCCAAAAAAGTAAACATCTATAGCCTCTGGATCTTTGCGCTGCAACAGTTCGCCCTCGGCTGCAATCAGACAGCTCTTACTGTCATCAAGCACAGTAAAGCCTGCTCTGGAAATAATTCCTTCTTCCAGTTCTATTTCCCCATTTGCATTATCAAGGGTTCTGGCAGTTCCTTTCAGAGTTTTTATTTCATCTCCATAACACCAGGTATCGGGCATTAAGAAAGACGGAATATTTGAATCCGGTCTTTCTTTTAAGATGATTTTTACAGATTCCCGCAGTGTATTTTTTTTCTGTACTTCAACACTAAGATGTTCCGTCTGAATTAAGGTAACTCCATTTTTTTCTCTACGTGTGTGGGGTACATCACAAAAACCACGGAACCAAACTTTTTGAGTCGGCTCATCTGAAAAGATTTTTTCTTCACTCCATTCAAGACGTACAAGGCGGGATGTAAGAAGTGTTATTCTGAGTTTGTCAAAACAAAAAGTATTGTTGTTATTTGCTTTAGATTCCGTATTAATTCTATAAGTGGCTTTCATCATGTGCTCCAAATTAATTGTTTTTGAAAAAGTTTCCGAAACCGGAGGTGTGGCTTCGGAAACTAAAAAGAAACTCTTTTTAATACGTTTTACTACTGGTTGCTCTTATATGTGTTATAAGCATCAGTCTGAATCTTTAAGAATTTATCCAGACCCATGCGATTCAAGGTCGTAATATATTCATCCCACTGACTTTCAATACCACCATCTGTTACCCAGGTTGCCTGATATGTTGAAACATAAGAAGACAAATCTGTGTAAAGAGTAAGCATGTCATTCAGCTGGCTTACGGTATAACTTACGTTAGGGAATGCTGGAACTGCATATTTTTTCATAGTTTCATTAAGTACAAGCTTTGCAGCATCTCCATTGCTTCCTGCATATTTTACCTTTGCATTAAAATCATCTCCTACATATTTTGGACCAAAGTCTCTGAGTGAGCTTACCCATGCATAAGTATCTGCAGACATTCCGTCGCGTGGTTCAAGAACTGTATATGTTCCATCAGAATTCTTTTCTGTACCAATTCCGAATGAACCATAGAAGTTCTGAATAGAAGCATCTTCTGTATAGAACTTATCTGCCCAAGAAAGAAGTTTTCCAGGATTCTTACAGTTCTTAGTAATAAGGAACTCATAGCGAGAGAAACCTGCGTGATCAGGGTCAGAAGAAATATAGCGGTTGCCGTCTGGACCTGCCAAAGCTGGAAGAGCAATATACTGATCTGCATTAGGACCAAATGTAGAGTCTGCAGTCCATCCAGGAGCACAACCAACAATTGGAGTTTCGCTCATAAGTTTTGCATCACGCATTGAACCGTCTTCTGTGAAAAGCTCCGGATCAATGAGACCTTTTGTATAACAATCATGCATCCATGCAACACCGTTTTTGTACTGCTCTGTTGTAGGAAGGAATACAGGCTTGTCATTTCTTACAGCCATCTGATAAGTATTGTCTGTTCCGATTGTAGTTCCAAAAGGAAGACAGAAGAACATTACAGAGTTTGCATATCCCTGACCAAATGGAATTTCATCATTAGGATCACCGTTTCCATTTGCATCCTTTTCTTTGAAGGCTTTCAATACTGCTTCAAATTCTTTATATGTCTGAGGCACTTCAAGACCAAGACGGTCAAGCCAGGTTTTATTAATAAACATCTGGTTCCATACATTAAGACGCAAAGCCTTCTTTGCAGGAAGACCATAAATATGACCGTCTGAAGATGTAGCCAGTGCTTTCATTGTACTGTCTTTTTCAAGAATCTTCTTGAAGTTAGGCATGTATTCATCAATATAAGATTCAAGAGGAATAAAGAGACCTTTGTTAGAAAGAACCTCTGCCTCACTGAAACAGATTTCTCCGAGGAAGGCATCCGGTAAATCGCCACCCGCAAGAGTTACTGCTTTCTTATCAGCCCAATCTGAATTCAAGATTGTACGCCACTTAAGATCAATGCCAGCTTCTTTTGCTGCTGCATCAGGGAAACCTGTGTGATATGCTTCACCCCAGTCTGCCCATCTTACTGTTGCAACTTCAAAAGAATTACTGTCCTTTCCTTTTGAACCAGCGGCTTTTCCACCGCAGCTTACTGCCAAGAGTGATGTTGCAAGAACTGCTCCAATCACTAAACCTAGTTTTGAACTTTTGTGCATAATAGCCTCCTGTTTTTTACTATATGCGTTTATTCTTTTATGGCGCCAATCATGACACCTTTATTGAAATACTTTTGCAGGAACGGATAGAGACACATAATCGGAAGTGTTGAAATAACAATAGCCGCATATTTCATCATGTCCGAAAGTCTTCTGAGTTCCTGAGCCATAGAACCTGTTGCAGCTCCCAGTAACGACAAGTTACTGATCAGGATTCTTCTAAGCAAAAGCTGAAGTGGCTGCAGAGTTTCCTTATTAAGATAGATAAGGGCATTGAACCATGAGTTCCATAATCCAACCGCAGTCCACAAGCCAATTACTGCAAGAACTGATTTAGAAAGAGGAAGTGCAAACTGAAAGAAATATCTTATTGTTCCACAGCCATCAATCTGAGCTGCATCCCACAGAGATTCAGGCAGTGAAGAACGGAAAAAGGTTTTTGCAACAATGATGTTATAGGTTGAAACTGAAAACGGAAGAACCATTACCCAGAAGGAATCCAGAAGTCCAAAGCCTTTTACAATAAAATATGTTGGAATCAATCCGCCACTTACAAACATAGGAATCAGATAAAAAATATTAATCCATTTACGGCCAACAAGATCCTTACGAGACATTGCATAACCGGCAGGAATATTTACAGCCAGTGCAATAAAAGTTCCCACCAAAGTATAGATGATTGTATTAAGGTAACTTGTCCAGATCTGCTTCTGCTTAAATAATTCTCTGTAGCCACCAAAGTCCCATTTCTTAGGAAGGAACCACACTTCCCCGTTTGTAATATCAACAGGGTTAGAAAACGAAGCAATGATTACAAACCATAATGGATAAGCAATTATAATAATGATCAGAACAGAAATTATGTAGAACAATAAATCTGTTGGTGTCAGTTTCTTTGTATCTTTAATACGCATAAATAACTCCTGTACACTTATAGTAAAGCGCTTTACTATAAGACTATAAAAGACTTGTCTCCGTTGTCTTTTTGGAAATGAAATTAACAAAAAGAAGTACAACAACATTAACCAGAGTATTAAAAAGACCTACAGCTGTTGAAAGACTGTACTGTCCGCCCTGAAGTCCCATCTTATAAACATAAGTTGATATGATTTCACTCGACATCGCATTCTGTACATTCTGAAGAAGATAAACCTTTTCGAATCCTACCCCAAGAATACTTCCGGCACGCATAATCAGAAGAATCATTGCAGTTGGAAGAATAAGTGGAATATCAATATGACGGATCTGCTGGAAGGTTCCTGCCCCATCAATAGTAGCAGCTTCATAATAAGTTGGATCGATGTTTGAGAGAGCTGCAAGATAGATGATACTGTCCCAGCCAAGGTGCTGCCATACATCACTCCAGACATAAATATGCTTAAAGGCTTTAGGATCTGCCATAAAATTTGGAAACTTAATGCCAATCAGTTTTGCAATATTTGCAAAAAGACCATTACTTGGTGAAAGGAAAAGCAGAATCAAACCGCACATTACCATTGTTGAAATAAAATGAGGAAGATAAGTTACAACCTGGAAAGTCTTCTTAAAAAGCCCGTTTCTCAACTGATTACACATAAGGGCAAGCATAATTGCCAGAGGAAAACCAATCAAAATTCCGTAGACGCTCAGTACAAGAGTATTTTTGATTGTTAATACAAACTGGTAAGATTTAAAGAATTTGATAAAGTTTGCAAATCCAACCCAAGGACTTTTAATAATTCCCACTGCTGGAGAATAATTCTTAAAAGCCATAACTAACCCACCAAGCGGAAGATAAGCAAAGCAGAACAAGAGCAATGCTGATGGCAACAAAAGCAGATATAGAGGGAGAGATTTCTTTACTCTGCTGGAAATGGTTTTCATATAGTTTCAGCCTCCAAAACTAAACATTACTTTTTAGTAAAGCGCTTTACTAAAATCTCAAAAATAATGCAAGGCTGTTGCCTCACATATAAAGCCTTTTAGTAAAGCGCTTTACCTAAATACTAACATAGAAATCTCATTTGTCAACAAATAAAATTATAAAAAAAATGTTATAATTAAAAACAGGATAATTCTAAAATAGCACGATGCATCTCTTGATTTAAAATCTCATTTAGTTTATATTATTTTTTACATTATTCTATATAGACGGAATCCCCGAAAAAAGGAGGTGAATACAGTATGGCAACAATCATGGTTGATGATTCAGAAAACCTTGAAAAGGCAATCAAACGCTTTAAGCGCATGGTTGAAAAAGAAGGCATTATCCGCGAATACAAAAAGCGTGAATACTTCGAAAAACCTTCTGCTACCCTCCACCAAAAGAAGACTACTCTCGAGAGAAAGCTTCTTAACAAGAGACGTAAGACAGAGAAGAAGGACTATTAAGCCTAAAATCGAAAATCCGTTAAAAAGTGGGCTGCGACAGCGGGCCACTTTAGGATTATCGAAAAAAAGGCTCAAGCAGCGAGACTATGCGAGCTGCTACAATCGAAAATAAAAACCCGGCTATCACCGGGTTTCTTCTTTTAACGCTGATTATTTATACTGTAAACAGATTAATCTGACCACCGATCTGGCCAACCGCAGCTTCTACGCTGTTTGCAATTTCAGAAAGCGCATCGCTGGATTCGCGGATTTCACCGGCACTCTGAGAAATCTTATCCATACTCTGACGAATCTCACCAGTAGTATTTCTAAGGTGATCAATTTCATCAAGGATAGATTTATTTCCTTCAGCCATTTCATGAGAAGCAGCCCTAACCTCACTTGTGTTATCATTCATAAGCTTGAGGGCATCGCCAATCTGCTTAGAACCTTCCTGCTGTTCTTCCATTGCACCCTTAATCTGGAGAACCAGCTGCTGGGTCTGCGTAATAGAATTACTTACAGAAACAAAGGCCTCTGTAGAAGCCTGAGATACAGAAGCTACATCATTGATAGAACCTTCAATCTTCTTAAGCTCTTCACGAATAGTCTTAGACTGAGCACTTGAAGTTTCAGAAAGCTTACGGATTTCATCTGCAACGACAGAGAATCCCTTACCAGCCTCACCCGCATGAGCCGCCTCAATAGCAGCGTTCATAGCAAGAAGGTTTGTCTGAGCGGCAATATCACTGATTGTCTTGTTGGCAGCCTGAAGTGCCTTAGACTGATCTTCAATTCCATGAATACGCTGGTTTACATCATTCTGACGCTGAATACCCTCTTCTGTATTCTGAGCAAGAGAATCGAAAGAAGAAGCCATAAAGCCTACAGAATTGTTTACACTACTGATATTACCAATCATCTCTTCTACAGCCGCACTGGCTTCTACTACACCACTCGACTGAGTTTCAATCATCTTTTCAAGAGACTCAATATTCTTAGAAATCTCTTCAACCGCACTTACAGTCTGAGAAACGCTGTCTGCCTGGTTCTGAACATGAGCACCAATATCTTTCAAATCCTGAATAATAGCTTCGATTGAGTTACCGTTTTCTTCAATACGTTTCTGAAGTCCAAGGTTTACATCACCAAGCATTTCCTCAGAATCCTTAACGCCGCTTACAATCATGCGGAGTTTTTCCATGAATGCATTGAAGCCTTCTCCAAGCGAACCAATTTCATTATTAGCCTTAATTTCAATCTGCTGAGTAAGGTCTGCTTCACCCGAAGCAATCTCATGAATAGATTCCTGTACAACCTTAAGAGGCTTAATGGCTACAATCATCATCAAAGAACAAACAATAGAAATGATTATTCCAATCAACGAAGTAATTACAATAATCATACTCATCATTCTGTTTCCTACAGCTTCAATCTGAGACTGTGGAATTGTAAGAATTGCAGACCATGGAGTTCCCTGAACCGGAGCATAAGAAGCAAAGGTCAAAACGCCTTTAGGATCACGGAAATATCCTTCACCAGACTTTCCTGTACAAGCCTGTGCCGCAATATCATCAAGTCCAGAATATCCGGCTTTATCACTATAAGTAAGGTCCATATATTTGCTCATACCACGGATATGCGAAATAAGCACACCATTTGAACCTACAAGAATAGCTTTTCCGTCCTGTCCCATGGAAAGTTCACCAACCATCTTATCAATTTCATCAAGCTTTACCGCGCCGGCAAAAACACCAATAAGACTTCCGGCTGCATTGTAAGCAGGTCGTGCAATGTAATAGCAGACAGAACCGTCTACCTGGAAGTCGATATCAGAAACATAAACCTTCTTTTTATCCTTCATAATCGAACGGAAGAATGGCTTTGAAATTACTGTAAGGATTTTTCCGTCACTGGCATAACCTACTCCATCCGGTGTACAGAACATTACATAATTAAAAAGTGAGTTTCTGATATTCTCATGTGTCAAAAGCCAGTTGATAATATTTGTTGTATTACCAGCCTTTGTAACATCGTTATCAGAATAGATTCTAAGGTCATTTACAAGAACTTCATTCCAGTGCTGAATTTTTCCTGCATCTTCTGCAATTACCTTTTCACTAAAATCTGAATAATCTCTTTGAGAAGAAGATTTTACACTCTTTACAATAAAGATATTCAGAATTACAAAGAATACCGCAAGAATAGCAAGAATATATAATGAGAACTGTGTAGCAAGATGCCCATATTTTTTCTTCTTTACATCATCCATAATCTTTACCTCTCTTAGTTCCTATTTTGTAGTATTCTTATAAATCTTATTGATAGCAACCGCATGGAAGGCAACTCCCTTTACGTTACTCTTGATAAGGTTTGCATTACATTTCTGATAAACCGGCGAAATTGCAGCATCTTCCATAACCATAGTTTCTGCTTCTTTCATAGCAGTCCAGCGTTCTGCAATCTTTGTACAAAGTTCTCCATCTGTACAGTCTGCAATTACAGCATTGTAGGTTGGATTAAAATAGTTACCCATGTTATTTGAGTTTCCTGTTACCCACATTGCAAGATATGTCATAGGGTCTGCATAGTCAGGTCCCCAGTTATTAAGACCAAACTGGAAGTCGCCGGCACTCATAATCTTTCGGCGTTCCTTTTTCTCAACAACCCTTAAATTGATTTTCAAACCAGGAAGATTTCTTTCAAGCTGCCGCTTCATAGAATTACAGCAGATAACCTGAGTTTCTGCGTCAGTTGTAAGTAATTCAATTTCAAGATTTCTTACACCAAGTTCTCGTTTTGCTATGTCATAACATTCTCTTGCAAAGGTTGGATTGTAGGCACAAAGATTCGGGAACTCAACTCCAGGAGGAGTAAAGTCCTGTCCAGACTGAGAGAAAGCAAATCCTCTAGGAACTGCACCATAAGCGGCTGCAGAACCATCAGCCATATCTTTTACAACAACCTCTCTATCAAAACCATTTGCAATGGCAAGTCGCAGATTTTTATTGCCAAAATATTTATCATCAAAATTAAATGAAAGGAAGTACAAGAATCCCGAATCTACAGGTTTAAATTCTGGAGAGTCCTGCATTTTCACAACAGCATCACCGGAAAGCTCAACAAAGTCCAGCTGACCGCTCTGATATTTTCTCAAAGCTTCTTCACCACTGTTAATAACCTCATAGTGAATACCGCCAAGTTTAACCTTAGACGCATCATAATATGCTGTATTTTTTATAAACGAAATTGATGTAGCACCAACCTTATAATCAGTAAGAAGGAAGGCACCATTTGCAAGACAAGTCTCTGGGCTTGTAGCATACTTGTCACCACAAGCTTCTATAAACTTCTGATTTGCAGGATAGAAGGTACAGAAATAAAGCAGCTGATCAAAATACGAAACAGGAGTCTGAAGTTCAACTTCAAAAGTATAATTATCTGTAGCACGAACACCAAGCTGATTAGGTTCCATCTGTCCAGCCTGGATTGCAGTGGCATTTTTAATCTGCGCAATATCGCTGAACATAAATGCATATTCAGATTCGGTAGCAGGGTCAACACCACGCTGCCAGCCGTATACAAAGTCCTGTGCAGTTACAGGGTCACCATTAGACCAGAATACGTCATCACGGAGTTTGAATGTATAATGAAGACCATCATCAGAAACCTTCATTTCCTTACAAACAGCGTATTTAACAGATCCATCATCTGCCATCTGCATAAGGCCGTCAATCATATTTCCGATTAACTCAAATGAAGTTGCATAAACTGATATCTGCTGATCCAGAGTATCAATTGTAGCATCTAGCGAAACATTTAAAATCGGGCCGCTTACATTTTTGTCTGGTAAAGGACCCTTTCCAGGAGCTGTGTACGCAGTTTGTTTACCACAGCCAAGCAAAGTCAAAGACAACAAAATCACAATCGCATAACAACTTACATGTTTCATACAATTCTCCAATTAGTATTAAGAGTAATAACTGTTATTTTTAAATGATTTTTGTTTTTTTAATATGATTAAACTTTTAAAGTGATAATATATTTAGTTTACCACGCACTACCCTATTAAGCAAATTTAAAAAAAATAAAGACCGCAGATGTCTGCGGTCTTTTCGTTTTATAAACGGATTTTCGATTGTAGGCTAATTCTTAGCTCTTTCGAGGAATGAACCGTCGCGTGTATCGATTACGATCTTGTCATCTGTGTTGATGAACAATGGAACGCGAACTTCGATTCCTGTATCAAGTGTAGCAGGCTTCATTGACTTACCAGAAGTATCACCCTTAACACCTGGTTCACAGTAAGTTACTGTACGTGTAACGCGTACTGGAAGATCGATACCTACTGGCTTTCCTTCGTAGAATGTAAGGTTTACTTCGAGGTCATCATCTGGAGTGATGTATCCTGCGTAGTCACCAAGGTCTTCCTTAGCGAGTTCGAACTGCTCGTATGTATCCTGATCCATGAATACAAATGTGTCGCCGTCTACATAAGAAAGCTTTGTTACGTGTGATTCAAGATCAACCTCGTCAAACTTTTCTCCAGCATCAATACCAAGGTCCATTGTAGAGTTTGTTACAAGGTTCTTAACACGGAAGCTAGTTACCATTCCGGCACGTCCTGAACGCTGTCCGAGCATCTTCTGAACGATAAGAGCATTACCTTCATACATGAAGGCTGTTCCAACTTTTAACTGTGATGTCATTAACATAATATAAAACCTCTAAAAAAGAATTTACAATAATAGTTTCTATATTATAGCAAGTTTTTCAATGTATGTCATTAAGTTAGCAGCGAGGTCACCGTTTTTTCTGAGAGAGCATGCAAAGTCATAAAAAGACGGAGCAAGGTGGTCAACAGCAGAAAAGAAGTCTGAATATGGATTGCTTCGTCGCTCCGCTCCTCGCAATGACGGCTCTGACGGAGAATTTATATCTAGCCAGGCACGTTCAACGATTTCAAAATCTTCTTCTGAAAAATGCCGTCTCATACGCTCCAGGAGCGCATTCACCTTCACAAGCTGATATTCATCGCTTTGCGGATAAGCGTGCCAGATAAATGGAATACCCGAAAGACAGGCACGCGACATAGATTCCTCGCCACGAATTACAAGGGCTGAACAGAACTTCATAACCTTATCCCATTCAGTCTGATTCAAATACGGAAGTTCTTCTACAAGGCCGTCCGCGCCACAAGCCTTCACGGCAGACATAAAACTTTCCTTGCCGCGCCCCTGTGCAACGAGAAGTTTCGGCTCATAAGGCGGGATCGCACTACGAGCGCTCAACCACCCGTCCACCAGATCCCTCCAGTCCTTCTCATACGTAAACACAAGCACCGGCCCATCAGCCTTACGCTCCGGAACCTCATGCCATTCTTCTTCAATTACAAGCCCGCCGGTTTTCTCAGTAAACCCCGGCATAAAGTTCACCTTCTGAACCTTTGCACTGCGAGTCAATGACTGAAGACAGTGAAAGTCCTCGGCATACTGCTCTGCTGTCAAATAATCTATCATTATAATGTAAACAGTACGCGAAAGTTTTTCTTCGAATAAAATCTTTTCCATCCAGTCCGGCCGTCCGCACTGAAAGCATTCAAGAATAACCGGCATCAACTCGCCGTCATTACGGCTAAACGCCTCATGACAATAATCCGCAGCATTCCAGTTAAAAACTCGAAGCCCTTCAACTTCCTGCTCACTTACATCACACTGCACAAGATTACAAATCTTATTAAAACTAATAAGATCATCAACAACGAGGTTAATCTGATTTTCTGGATTGATTTTTTTAAGCTGTTTTGAAAGACGGTAAACAACTCCGATGTCTCCGAAGTTATCTACCACCTTGCACAGAACGGTAATCTGCATAGACCAGTCGTCCTGTATTTAGTTTATTTTACTGTAAAGTCCGCTAAGTTCTTCGCGCCATTGAGACTGCTCTTCGCGGTTTTCCCATTCGATTATTTTTTTGATTGTAAAATGACGCTGATCACGGATATTTTCATACTGAAGAACTGCAAAACGTCCCTGACCAATATAAGCTACTTTTTCATTTTCTCCGGTAGGCTCAGACTGCTTTACCTGATTCAGAACACAGTCAAAATGAAGAGGCTGTCCGGTAGTCTTATCAGCAATAGCACTGGCAATGTCAGTAATCGGCTGTCCGCATTTTGGACAGATGATTTCACGTGCCTTAACATCCTGAATAGCTGCTAATCTCTGTCTTTCAGCATCCTGGTCTTCATATAAAGCCTTGTTAAACTGAAAAGACTTCTGTTTATTTTCGCGAGACTGCTCATTATTTCTTTTCTGATTATTCCAGTTGTTCGAATGTTTTCTATTGCGACGTCTATCCATAATTAATCCCGGAATTTCAATTCATCAGGATCATCAATCAGATGATTACTAATAACCTGTGCAATTCTTTGAATTGCATTATCAAGATATTCCTGATTTTGAATTTTCTCCCTTAACTCCAGTATTCTTGGAGACAGATCGACTGTTTCGGTCCGTTCAAGAACAAGAGTTGCTGCCCCTGTAGATTTTCCACCAGAAATCATAAAATCTCC
>JAEEGJ010017557.1_pt1 | contig 16157 bp, 12 predicted proteins | sample 8958761 | NCBI WGS metagenome assembly JAEEGJ01 (sample SAMN16246546, study PRJNA631951) | gut metagenome | biome: gut microbiome; feature: rumen; material: RS-attached | host: Bos | place: Iran: Karaj | collected 2018-10
GAATCTAAATGTGTAAATATTAATCCAAAAGATTGTGACTATATCAAAGAGGGTGAAAACCCTTATGTTGCTATTGCAAAGCACGAAAACTGCCGTATGTGTGTAGTTGGACCGGAAGATCCACTTGTTGCAGGTTTAGCAGATGAATTCTGGAAGGCTGATATTCCTGTTGTAGGTCCTAAAAAGGTCGGTGCGCAGCTCGAAGGAAGTAAAGACCTCTCTAAAAAATTCATGAAAGAATACGGTGTAGCTTGTCCTGCAAGTGAAACCTTTACAAATAAAGATGAAGCCTGCGAATATATTAAAAAGATGGGAGCACCAATCGTAGTAAAGGCCGACGGTCTTGCTGCTGGTAAAGGTGTTGTAGTTGCTGCTACTGTTGAACAGGCTCTTGCTGCTGTTGAAGATATGATGGGCAATGGTAAGGTTGGCGACGCTGGTAAAAAGCTTGTAATTGAAGAGTATCTTGAAGGTGTTGAGATTTCTGTACTTGCTGCAGTATCTGTAACTCCTGAATATGCTGTAAGCGGAAATGCTACAATTGTTCCATTCCTTCCTGCACGTGACCACAAACGTCTTTTAGACGGTGCTAAAGGTCCAAATACTGGTGGAATGGGTGCTGTTTGTCCTCTTGAAGATGTAACAGATAAAACAATGAAGCAGTTTGATAAGGAAATTCTTCAGCCAACATTGAAGGGACTTATTAAAGAAAAGTTTGATTACCGCGGATTTATTTTCTTTGGAGTTATGCTTACAAGTAAAGGTCCAAAGCTTCTTGAATATAATGTTCGTCTTGGAGATCCTGAAACTCAGGCTGTTCTTCCACTTATGGACTTTGACTTTACTTCTATGTGTACTGCTATTTTGAATGGAACTCTTAAGGATTTCGAATTCAAATGGCTACCAGGTTATCAGGTTGCACCAGTAATGGTTAGCGGTGGATATCCGGAAGCATACGAAAAGGGTAAGGAAATTACTTTCAACAAACCGCTCTTAAACGCAAGTACTGCAAAAGTATTTGTTGCCGGTGCTGTTGAAGGCCGTCGTGGAGATGGAGACATCCTCACAAGCGGTGGACGTGTTCTTGCCTGCAGTGCTTACGGCTCATCTTTCAAGGAAGCATGGGAAAAAGCATATCAGGGAATAAGCGCAATTAAGTTTGACGGTGCATTCTTCCGAAAGGATATTGGTCTTCCGGGAGCTGCAGAGAGCGGAAAGCTCTAATAGAGATGCTGAACCTGATTCAGCATGATGTGTTACCCCGATTCTGAGCTTGTTTCAGAATCGGGGTCTTTTTTTATAGATATTTGATAAGTTCTGAACGAACTGCATCCAGATGGCTGTCACTTAATCCAAAGTCCATCTGGCGATAACTCCAGGCTGCACGACCGATTCCGTGGTTGTTGAAAACTGTTGAAATCAGCTTATACCATTCAAGAGTGTCTTCTGGAGTTGCCTTTTCGATGACTCCGTATTCACCGCAATAAAGCAGAACGTTTCTGTCTTCTGCAACCTTTACAGCTTCTGCAAAAATTGTTTCGAAGTAAGAAACATCAACAGTCGCATCAGGAGAAAAAGCTCCGAAAGCTGTTCCAATCTGACCAACCTTTTCTGAAGTCATTTTAATATAATCTGAAAATTTTGATTTAAGAGGGAATCTGAAATCAGGATTCATTTTCTGTCCAACCCAAGGTGCACCCTGATGTGTAAACAACAGCGGTTCATAGCAGTGGAAGTTATATACGATGTTTTCGTCGTATGGTTCGTCCAGGTCTTTTACAGATGCCAGAGAATTGTTCCAGTAGCTTCCTACCAGGATTTTTGTTGCTGGTGCAATCTTTCTGATTCGTTCAATACAAGTCTTTGCAATTGCATTCCACTTTTTGCAGTAAGCCTGATCAGTAACTTCATTCAAAAGTTCAAAACAGATTTCGTTATTTGATCCTGCAAAAATATCCTTAAAGCTTTCTGCAAGTGACTCCCAGAGTTTATAAAAACGTTCCTGGAGTTTTTCATCATCAAAAAAGCCTGATTCCTGATAACCGATATCAAAAGAAAATCCGCAGGTTTTATGAAGGTCCAGAATCATGTTGAGGTTATTTGTCTTACACCATTCAGCAGCTTTTCGGATTCTTTCATAGCCTTTTTCAAGTTTCTGTCCGTCAGCATTTTCTACAAGTTCATAATCAATCGGCAATCGGATATGATCCAGTCCCCAGTCAGCAATTGTCTTAAAATCTTCTTCCTTAATGAAAGTATCATAACGTTCTTCTGTATGATTACACTGAGAAAACCAGCCACCAAGATTTACGCCGTGCATAAAGCCTTTAAATTGTTTCATAAAATAAAAAACTCCTATGGAATTGATTATGTGCATAAAACACAGAATGTTTCCATAGGAGTTTAATAGGGTGATTTTCTTATTTTACTGAACGCTGTACAAAAGGTCTTCGTAGCTTGGGAATGGTTTGTATTCTTCGCCGAGGAGTGGTTCAATCTGGTCGGCGATGGCGCGAACATCTTCCATTGCTGGGATTACAACCTTTGCATAAGCGTGTGCACGCTGCATGAGGTCTGCAATTGCGCGGGTTTCTTCGTGTTTCTTTGCGAGAAGGTCTGCCTTGTTTGAAAGGTCGTTTACGAGGATATTTAATTCCTTCATAAGCTTAAGACCTGCATCGCAGAGGTTGAAAACGCGCTGCATCTTGAATTCTGTGTCTGCAAGTACATTCAGATATTTGAAAGCTGCAGGGATGATGTCTTTGTGAACCATCTCAAGCATTGTGTTTGATTCAATGTTCATTACCTGGCAGTATTTTTCGAGCTTAATGTCGTAGTGGCTCTTCATTTCTTCCGGTGTATAAATACCAAGTCTTGTGAAGAGGTCGATGTTTTTCTGGTCTACGTAATGCTCGATAGCCTTAGGTGTTGTGCGGTAATTCTTGAGACCTCGTCTTTCTGCTTCTTCAATCCATTCCTGACCGTAGCCGTTTCCGTTGAAGAGGATGCGCCAGTGTGCTGTGATTTCGCGCTTAATGAGTTTTTCGAGGTCTTCGTCGAAGTTCTTAGACTGTTCGAGTTCATCTGCAAAGGCGCGGAGTGTATCTGCAAGAATTGCGTTCAAAATTGTGTTTGGACCGCTGATAGAAAGTGCACTTCCTACTGAACGGAACTCAAAACGGTTTCCTGTAAAGGCAAATGGAGAAGTTCGGTTGCGGTCTGTTGAATCCTTTGGAATTGGAGGAAGTACATCTGCACCAATTGTCATTTTTCCGCCGGTCTTTCCGCTGTAGTCGGTACCGTCCTTAATTGCCTTAAGGATTGCATCTAGTTCGTCACCAACGTAAATTGACATGATTGCTGGAGGCGCTTCATTTGCTCCAAGACGGTGATCGTTTCCGGCACTTGCAACTGAGTAGCGGAGAAGATCCTGATTATCATCTACAGCTTTAATAACAGCTGTGAGGAACAGGAGGAACTGTGCATTGTCGCGTGGAGTTTTTCCTGGTGCAAAAAGATTTTCACCGAGGTCTGTTGCAATAGACCAGTTGTTATGTTTACCGCTTCCGTTTACTCCTTTGAATGGCTTTTCGTGGAGAAGGCAGATAAGGCCGTGACGGCGTGCTACCTTTTTCATGATTTCCATTGTGAGCTGATTCTGGTCTGCGGCGAGGTTACTTGTAGTAAAAATTGGAGCCATTTCGTGCTGAGCTGGAGCGGCTTCGTTGTGTTCAGTTTTTGCGTAGATTCCAAGCTTCCAGAGTTCTTCGTTCAAATCTTCCATGTATTTGATTACACGAGGTTTGATTGCAGCGAAGTACTGGTCGTCCATTTCCTGACCTTTTACAGGGCGTGCACCAAAGAGTGTACGGCCGCACATCTTAAGGTCCTTGCGTTTCTGATAAAGTTTTTCGTCTACAAGGAAGTATTCCTGCTCTGGCCCCATAGTTGTTGTAACGTGCTTTGCTTTATTTCCGAAAAGCTTAAGTACGCGAAGGCTCTGCTCGTTGATAGATTCCATTGAGCGGAGGAGTGGGGTCTTTTTATCGAGAGCCTCACCGTTATAAGAACAGAAGGCTGTTGGAATACAGAGAGTGTGATCTTTTACAAAAGGATAAGAAGTTGGGTCCCATACAGTGTAACCGCGGGCTTCGAATGTAGAACGCTTACCACCATTCGGGAAGCTTGAAGCATCAGGTTCACCCTTAATCAGCTCTTTTCCGCTGAAACTCATTATGATTTTTCCTTCATCTGTAGGAGAGAGGAAGGAGTCGTGTTTTTCTGCTGTAATACCAGTAAGTGGCTGGAACCAGTGAGAGTAGTGTGTAGCGCCTTTAGAGATTGCCCAGTTTTTCATGGCTTCTGCAATCTGATTTGCAGCTTCAAGGTCGAGCGGAGTTCCCTCTTCCATTGTATGCTTAAGTGCCTTGTAAGTTTGTGAAGGCAGCATTTCTTTCATTACAGTCTGGTTAAATACAAGACATCCAAAAAGTTCAGGAACATTTGTGTTTGACATGAGGAACTCCAGGTCGCGCGTCGTTGCGCTTTTTAGTGGATCCTGAAACATAGGGAGCGAGTCTCCGAGCAGCTATGCTGCGAAGGATTCAGGATTTTCTTTAATTTTACTGAATTACTGCGACAGTTTCAACTTTTTGGCTTTTAAATCCTGCTTACACTCATACATCTTTTTATCAGCATGTTCGAATAGGCGCATAAAGCCTTTTTCTTCTAAGGTTGAATAATCTGCAAAGCCGAAGGCAACAATAACACCCCCGTTTTTAAGATTATTATCAATAGTTTGATTAAATTCTATAAGAATTTTGTCACGGTTTTTATAATCATCTCCAGAAAGGAAGACAACGAATTCATCACCACCGATACGATAAACCGGGCTGTGTTTAAAACTGTTACAGATAAGTGAACAGCCTTCCTGAATGTATTTATCGCCGGCATCATGCCCAAGGGTATCGTTTGTTATTTTTAAATCATTAAGATCAAAAACAGCAAGCCCAAAATCCTGCAGGAAACCGTCTTCGATTTTCTGTTCAAAACTTCCCACATCTTCCAGATATGCCATTTTATTTTTTACGCCAGTAAGTGGATCTGAATAAGCCATCTTACGTGTTTTTCCGAGCTCGAGTTCCTGAATCTCTTCAACCTTAAGAATTGATTCCAGCTGTTCACGACGGGCATCTTTTTCATCTTCAAGAACGAAAGTATGAAGCAGACAGGTTCCAAGCAGACAACCGATTGAATAGTACGGTACATATGGATCAATTGCCTGAAGAGTGATAAAGATAATCATATTCAGACAGAATATTCCGATAGCTTCATGTCTTCGTTTTATGATTCCTTCTGTTTTGATGATTACCCTAATCATATAGATTTCAAGAATTACACATAAAAATACCTGGGTTGCAAGATTTATGTTTCTGGCACAGGAAGTATGATAGCTTCCGTCTTCTTCAAACCAGAATGCAATGGGAACAAACAGATTGATTATCAGAACAACTAACTGGACAATCAGAAATATTCGACCCATCCAGAGAAAAATCTTTGAAAAGAGATTGTTTTCTTTCAGATAAAGAATTACATATTGGATCCAGAATAAAACTGAGAATGCCATGATAACAAAATACAAAGTTGTTTCTATAAAGTTGATTACTTTAATATTCAGAATGTATAGAGGAGACCATAAAATATCTGCGATGTAGAAGGCAGCAACACTAATTAAAAAGCGTTTGTAAGCCCTGTGTGCGTCATCAAGTTTTTTGTATGAGGTTTTTACTAAGATTGAAAAATTGATAATAAAAAGTATCAGAATTGCAAGAATTCCGATGCTTGAATAATACATATCTGAAATCTCCCTCTTTAGATGATCGTATATTCAATTATAAAACGTTTTACAGTTTTTTAACAGAAAAAAAAGAACTATATAGAAATAAATGAAATCAGTTTTTCAGGGGTTAAATCATAAGCCTGATCCCCGATTTTACGGGCTGCCAGCGCATGATGTTCAGCTGCGGTGATTGCTGCATCTTTTGCTGTGTATCCCTGTGCGAGAAGGGCTGCTGTAAGACCAGCAAGAATATCGCCGCTGCCACCTTTTGCAAGGCTCTGAGGACCGTCTGCGACTACAAAACTCTCCTCTCCCGAAATAATAAACGTGTTCGCACTTTTAATAATCACCGTGGTTTCTGGAAAGCGTTTAGTTATGATTTTACCCAGTTCAATTTTCTTTTCCGGATTTTCAGCAAGAGAAGAAACTGATATTTCCTCGCCGGTGAGGTTTTTAATCAGCGTTGAAAATTCTGCAAGGTGTGGTGTAAGTACGATTCTTACTCCAACAATTATGTTGAGTTCTTCGAGAAGGGCCGGGAACTCTGGAGCTGTTATAAATCCGGCATCGAAAACAGCTGCAGGAGATTTCTGAGTAGTGAACCACTCTTTAATCTGCTGAGCGGCAGTTTCGGAGAACTCTGTAAATCCTGAACCGATTGCGATCGCAGACGCTTTCTTTGGAATTGAATCTGCAATCATCAGTGAAGGTGAAACCTTAAATTGTGAAAGATTTGAGTCTTTTACAGGAAGCAGAGATGTTAGTCCGCTTCCAAAATTCATTGCTGTAGTTGCTGCTAAAATTGCGGCTCCAGCCTTTTCACCACAGAAAACAACAGTATGTCCGTAAGTTCCTTTGTGGGCGGCACGGTTTTTGCGGAGTGGAAGGGTGATATCAGATTCCTCGATGAGCTGACAACAAGCTTCTGGTGTTTCGAGTTTTTCTCGGGCAATTCCAATATCTTTTACTATTATTTTACCGCAGACTGCTTTTGCCTTATCAGAATAAAGAGAAAGTTTTTGTTCTCCCATTGTGATTGTATAGTCAGCATAAAAATATAGTCCTGAAGGAATGTCACAGGCTATTTTGACAGCATCTGCTTTGTTTGCTTCATCAAGAAGATTTTTTACAGTTTCTGGGAGTTCACCGTGGAAGCCGGTGCCGTAAATACAGTCGAGGATGATTTGTGGTCGGCCACTCAACCACCGTTCGCCGTCGATTATTTCAATATCCAGGCGTTTGCACATTTCATACTGAACTTTTGCTTCTTCGGCAGAAGGAGGTTCTATGCAGATAACCGAAATGTCACATTTATTTTGCAGAAGTCTTGCAACGGCATAGCCGTCGCCACCGTTATTTCCTTTTCCACATAAAATAACAACCCGCTCAGGTGCAAAATCCAGAATAAACTCAGCAAGCGACCGTGCCGCATTTTCCATCATCAAAAACTGCGGTACGGCATATTTTTCTTTTGCGAGTTTTTCAAGCTGTGCGGGATTTGTGAATATGGGTTGCATAATCAGTCAAAGATTTCTTTGAAAGCATCTCCAATATCTTTTCCGGCTTTTTTAAGTTCTTTTCCAGCTTTCTTTGCGCCGTCTTTAATTGCTTCCTTGTCTTTTTCAGCTTCTTTTTTAGCCTTAGACTTTTTCTTATCGAGCTTTTTCTTTGTACGGTCGATTTTTCTGTTAAGAGCAGCTTCGCTCATATCTGCATATTCGCCGGTACGTGTCTTCATTTTTGTAAGTTCGAGTTCAAGTGCTACGATTTCTTTTGTAAGAGCTCCATCAACTGCAAACATTGCAGGCTGAATAGTCATAAGGGCAGCAAGAACAACTGCGAGTCTTTTAGTTGATTTTTTCATAATTATTTTGTCTCCTGTTTTTTTGAAATTCTCCAGCTGATAATTGCATAAGTAACGGCAAATACCATCATCAAAATGCAAAGAATCTGACCGGTAGAAATATTTAAAAGTGATGTAGTTGTATAAATTGGGGCATTTGCATCTTTTGCAATTCTGTAGCCAAGGTCTGCATCTGGTTCACGGAAATATTCAATAAAGAAGCGGAATATTCCATAACCACCTGAATAAATTGCTGCGAGCATACCGTCAAATTTTTTGTGTTTGCGGACAAACCAGATTATAAGCCAGAGAACAATACCTTCAAAGAAAGCTTCATAAAGCTGACTTGGATGGCGCGGAAGATTTACAAGACCGCCTGCTGTAATATTCATTCCGATTTTTGCAGCAAAGTTCTGAACCCAGGAAAGGTTGGAAGAAAAACGTTCTGCATCAGGGAATACCATTCCCCATGGCATTGTTGTAATTCGGCCATAAAGCTCACCGTTTAAGAAGTTGCCAAGACGTCCAAAGGTATAACCGAGCGGAATAGCGCAAACCATAGCATCACAATATTTAAGTAAGGAACGTTTCTTGAATTTACACCAGACAACCATTCCCAAAAATCCACCGACAAAACCACCATGGTAAGACATTCCCTGTAATCCTGTAAAAGAACCATTTGAATCAAAAGGCCAGAAAATAAGCCATGGCTTATGGCGGTAGAGTCCGCTTGTATCATAAATCAGAGTTGAGAAAATGCGCGCTCCAATCAAAAGGAAAATAATTCCTGTAAAAATAAAACTGAACAAATCATCTTCAGTAGTTTTGATTTTGGGAGTATCCAGGGCACCTTCTTTCCAGACTTTCTTCAAAAGAAAATATGCAGTTGCAAAGGCAACGGCATACATAAGTCCATACCAGCGCAAGAGTTCAAGAAATTTCACGCCCGGGAAAATCTGAGGGTGAATCCATGATGGGTAATTGATGTATAAAAACATTTTTAAGTCCTTTTATAATTTAAAGCCCTGCTGAGTTGCCTTTATCAGTTTAGACTTAAGCAGATTATTTTCCTTTCGGAGTTGAGTGATTTCATATTGCTGAGTTTTAATCATTTCTGCAAGTTCACTGATGCTCAAAGAACCGCTGGAAACAATATCATCAATTCCAGAAAGACGGAAATTGAAGTCTTCATTTGCATCGTCTTCAACTTCCTGGAAATTGTCATTAAAACTATCCGGATTAAAGTCTGTGTCAAACTCGTGCGGAGGTGTAGAAATCACCTTATCAGCAATGCGGTATATTGCCTGACCCAAAAGCGACTGAGGTTTATAAACAACAACAGGCAGCTGAGAAGCAAGAGCCTTATCCTGAAGCATATCGCGGTACATAAGACCAAGATATTCAATTTCAAGACCAAGATACTGATTACAAGATGATTTGATTCTTGAAGCACGATCAGCGTCTTTAGGATCTTCAATCATATTCATTACAAGGCGAGGACGGAACTGCTGCATACGGTTAATGAATGTCTGAGTTGTTTGAGGATCATGCTGAGCGAGTCCCTGAATCAGTTGTGGAATATATAATTTCTGCATGGTTGCAGAATCTTTTTTCAGTTCATCAAGGTATGCACGTCCTGGAGTTCCTTTTTTGAAAGTTGTGTATAAAAGTCGGAATACAGCATTCTTCAGGAACAGATATCCGTTTAAAGTTGCAGTAACAGCAGGAGCTGAAACAATAATGCCCTGAGGAGAAAGAAGGAACATATCAAGAATAAACTGATGGGTTCCAGCACCGAGGTCCAGAATTACATAATCACAATCAATATTCTTAAGGTTCCGGATAAGTTTTACTTTCTGAAGATGCTTAAGAGAGGTGAGGTCTGGAATCTGGCTGTCACCGGCAATAAAACTGACATTCTGATAGTCAGTCGGCTGAATTATTTCGCGAAAATCATTTTTATCTGTAAACCAGGAACCAAGGCTGGCTTTTCCAGGTCTCTGACCTATCACTAAATGAAGGTTAGACGCTCCGAGGTCCAGATCTGCTAAAACAACTTTTTTTCCCTGTTGTCCAAGGGCAATTGCTAAATTTGCAGAAAGAAGGCTTTTTCCAACACCGCCTTTTCCACTGGCTATTGGTATAATCTGTGACATACTGTGATTATAGCACAATTATCTATAAAAAGGTAGATTTTTTGGTTTTTGTGTCATAGAATAGATTATTATGAAGAAAATCATCAAGGTTTTAGCAGCAGCTATTCTGTTGTGTACATCTCAGTGTTTTGCAGAGTCGTCGGTTGAAAATGATTCAAAAATTACAAGTTTTCAGTATGTAAAGAAGCTTAATTCTGTTTTTGACTTTGTTCAGCAGAATTATGTTGATGAAATAGACCCGAAAATCCTTTATGAAGGTGCGCTTAAGGGAATGCTGGATGCCATCGGTGATCCATATACCCTGTATCTTGATGAAGCTTATATGCGCGATTTGAGTGATACAACTTCGGGAAGTTTCGGAGGCGTTGGTCTTTCAATTTCAAAAGCAGCGGAATCTACTCCGGCAAAGCCTGCTTATGTAGAGGTTGCTTCTCCGATTGAAGATACTCCGGGTGCAAAGGCTGGTATTCAGGCAGGAGATTTAATTTCTGCAATTGATGGAATGCCAACTCCAAGCATGACAATGAACGAAGTGCTTCAGCATCTTCGCGGTGAAATCGGTACTCCAGTTACAGTTACAATTCTCCGCGGTACAAGCATGAAGTTTGATGTAACACTGATTCGTGCCCTTATTGAAGTTCCAACAGTAAAATATGGAATGATTGAAGGAACAAAAATCGGTTATGCGCGTTTGATTCAGTTTACACCGGATACAGCACTGCGCCTTCAGGATGCTTTAGACAGCTTTGAAAAGAACGGCTATAACGGTCTGATTATTGACCTTCGTGATAATCCAGGCGGACTCATTACAAGTGCCGTTGATGTTGCAGATAAATTTATAGATGCCGGTCCGATTGTTTCTACAAAGAGCCGTCTTCTTTTTGAAAATTCTCAGTTCTCTGCAAATAAAGAAAAAACTACAATCAAAAAGAATATTCCTATAGTTGTTCTGATTAACAGAGGTGCTGCCAGTGCTTCAGAAATCGTTTCCGGAGCTCTTAAGGACTATCATCTTGCATATCTTGTTGGAGAAAGAACTTATGGAAAAGGTTCTGTTCAGCAGGTAATTCCGCTCAGTAATACAGACGGAATCAAAATCACAATGGCACGTTATTACACACCAAGTGATATGAATATTGATAAGATTGGTATTCCTCCTGATCAGGAAGTAAAAAATCTTTCTGAGTTTAGTGAAGAAGAAGAAAAACTTTATGTTGATATGATCAAGTCTGAAGTAATCAATAAAGCTGCAGAAAGCAAGCCGAATATGACAGAGGCTGATATTGCTCTTGCTGCAATTAAGATTGCTAAGGATTATCCGCTTGATGAAAGACTTATCCGCCGTCTTATCCGTATACAGGTGCAGAAAACTCAGCCTTCAGTGCTTTATGATTTAGATTATGATTTGCAGTTGAATGCAGCAATTAAGGCAGTACAGAATAAAGATTTTGCTGAAATGCTGAAGAATACAAAGACTCTGCGCCAGCTTCAGGAAGAGGTTGAGGAAGAAAAAGCAACCGAAGGCAGTGGTCTTACTGCAAGCCTCAGATAATAATGGTAGAAGCTTAAAATGCGTCAGCTTATCGTTGAAAAAGGGAAGGAAAAAAACGGACTCATTCAGCTGGATGGAAAGGACTACCGCTATTTAAGGCAGGTTCTTAGAGTCCGTCCCGGTGATATGATCAGCGTACGACTTCCCGATGGCAGTTTGAACAATGCAACAGTAGCTCAGATTGATGAAAATGCGCGACGGGTTACACTTCAGATTTGTGCCGATACTTCGGGTCATGGAGATGCTGCAAAGTCTATAACCCGCGGTGTTCAGGCAGAAGATATTGAAGGTGCAGGACTTTCTGTAAACGGTGCTGAAGGCGTTGAATACTGGCTGTTTCAGTTTTTGCCGAGACCTCAGAAATTTGAACTTATTGTCCGGCAGGCTACAGAGTGCGGCGTTGCGGTGATTATTCCTGTGGTCGGTGAATATTCAGAAAAGAGCAGTGCACAGGCACTGATGGGCTCAAAACGTGAACGCCTTCAGAAAATTATCCGTGAGGCACGCCAGCAAAGCGGATCTCCGGTAGATACTAAGGTGCTTGAGCCGATGAGCCTTGAGAAGGCGATTGAACTGTGGAGCTCGGATTCTTCTGTGGACGTCGCATTTGTGCTTTCGGAGCGCGGCGACTGCAGTGGAAACTTAAGGGCGGGAATCGCTGACGCGGGCGGCTACGGAAAAATTAAGCGGGCGGCGATTGCTGTTGGCAGCGAGGGTGGCATAAGCCCGGATGAAGTGAGAACTCTGGAAGAAAAAGGACTGTTTCAGCCGATTCATTTTGCCGTAAATATATTAAGGTGTGAGACGGCGGCGCTCTATGGAATTGCCGCCGTACAGTCTGAAATAAATCAGTCGTAAAAAAGAAAATTAAAGGTGGGGTATTATATATGTCAATAAAACGTATTTCCTTAATCGGAGTTCCTGTTGATGTAATTCAGCCGGAAAATCTTGAAACAGAGATTCTGGAATTACTTGCAAAACCAGGTACAAAGCAGATTGTTTTTCTGTCTATCTGGAATCTCTTAAAGGCCCGTCACAAGGGAGTTTATTCTGAGTGTATAAAAAATGCAGACCTCATAATTCCTGTTTCAAAGAGTATTCTTAAAGGTGCGCGTTTCCTTAAAAAGGATGTGCCTGTCCGTTATAATCCCTTTGAGGCTGTAATCAGAATACTTTCAATTCTTGATGCTCATTACAAGACTCTTTATCTTTTTGGCTCAAGCAAAAAAACTCTTAATAAAGCAGAAAAGAATATTAAAGATACCTTCCGCAATCTCCGTGTAATCGGACGTTACGGCGGATATTATCCAAAATCAGTTGAAGATGATATTGTTGAAGCAATCTTTAAGGCTCAGCCATCTCTGGTACTTTTAAGTGACGGAATTAAAGATAAAAACTGCTGGCCATATAAGCGCCGCAACCGTTTCTCTTCAAGCATTTTTCTTTATTACAAAGATGCCTTTGGAATTTTCTCTGAGCGCGTAAAACGTGTAAAGGAATCAACATTCAATAAAGGTCATGAAATCTTTGTTGAAGTGCTTCATAATCCGTTCAAAATCTTTTTGCTTTTGCCATACATGTGGTATATAATTGTGTTGGTTTGGTATAGGTTATTCAGAAAAAATTAAAAAATGAAGAAATGGAGGGATTGTGCCCGAAGTTCCCGATTTTGTCAGATTGTCTTTAGTTACAAAACGACAGGATGTAATCAATTTCGTTGAAGCCATGTGCTCAGATGAAATGGAACTGACGATTGTTTCTGCTTTTTCTGAGCTGAATACTTCAAAAACCACACTTCTTCTTATTGATGCTTCTTTATTTAATGATTTCAATCCTGAAAGTCTAGAATATGGAAAAAAATATTCCAGCTTTTCAATTTTTATTTTACCACCGGATCTTTCCACACATGTTCTGAATTATGTGGAAACCAACTTTAATTATTCACTTTCTTTTCCAATCAATACAGATTATTTCCGTGCTTATTGTTTTCATGTAATCAATTTAGTAGAGAGTTCTGAAAAAGATTATAATTTTGAAAAGCCCTTAAATCAGCCTGTGCCGGCTTCTTTTGACGGATTATTTGCCGGTAATTCAAATGTAATGCAGAAAATCAGAAAACAGATACTGGAAGCATCCTGTACTAAAGAACCTGTACTGCTTCTTGGAGAAACTGGAACTGGAAAAACCACAGCAGCTGGTTTAATTCACGACTTATCTGACAGGGGCGGAAAAGAAAAAGTTGCTGTGAGTGTTTCAACAATTGTCGAATCTCTGGCAGAAAGTGCTTTCTTTGGTCATAAAAAAGGTGCTTTTACAAATGCTGATTATGATCATAAAGGGCATTTTGAAACGGCGGATAAAAACTCTTTGTTTGTTGATGAACTTGGGCTTGCTTCCCTTTCTTTGCAGTCTATATTTCTGACTTTCCTGGATACGGGAAATTTTAAAAGGATTGGTGAGAATATAGAACGGCATGCAGATGTCAGAATGATTTTTGCGACAAATGCAAATCTGGGAAAAATGCTAAAAAATGGAACTTTCCTGGATGCTTTGTTTTACCGTATCTGCGATCATATAATACGTATTCCGCCCTTGCGTTCACATAAAGAAGATATACGTGAAATGGTACGAGTATATCTGGGTGATGATATCAAAATAACTGATGAAGCAATGAATCGTCTGGAAGAATACAACTGGCCGGGAAATGTTCGTGAGCTGAATAAATGTCTGCGAGATGCTGTCAAAAACTGTAATGGCAGCCTGATAACAACAGATTCAATTGAGTTTTATGATATCAGCTTTCCTCAATAATCTGCAGTATTGAACGGCCAAACTCTTCTGCTTTCATGCGGCCAATTCCGTAAACATTCAAAAGGTCCTGTCGGTTTTTTGGTTTCTTTGCAGCAAGATCCAGAAGTGTTTTATCACCGAAAATTACGTATGGAGGAACATTCAAATCATCAGCCTTACGTTTGCGCCAGGCCTTAAGATTGTTAATGATTGCTTCAGCCTGAGTGTCATTGGCTGCAGGTTTTTCAGCGGCAACTTTTGAAACTGCTTTCTTTGTAACTCTCATTGCTTCTGGTTTCATAGGGAGCTTAAGTTCTGTTCGTGCGGCAATAAATTTTTTACCAAGTGGCGTTACTTCAAGAACATTGTACTCTCCAGTCTTCATTATATAGCCTTCATCAATAAGAAGGTCTGTCAATTCAAGCCATTCAGATTTGTTATATTCAGATCCAATTCCCCAGGTTGTGATTTTGTCATGCCCGTTATCAATAATTCTCTGATTGTTTGAACCAAGCAGTACATCTGTAACATAACCGGCTCCAAAGCGTTCATTTGTTCTTATAATACAGCAAAGAAGTTTCTGGGCTGGAATTGTTACATCCTGTAAAGGAATATCACCGGCAGAACAGATATCACAGCAGCAGGTAGAATCTTTGACCGGCTCATAGGCTTCTCCAAAATACTGTAAAAGGGCTTTTCGTCTGCAGCCTCGCGCGGTTGCATATTTAATCATCCCCTGAAGCAGAAACTCATCCTTTTCTGGAGAAACAGATTCCTTAAAGAACCAGCGGATTTTGTGAATATCCTGCGCGCTGTAAAGCAGCAGCGCACTTGAAGGAAGACCATCTCGACCGGCGCGGCCAATTTCCTGATAGTATTCTTCTATTGATTTTGGTAAATCATAATTGATTACATAACGTACGTTCGGCTTGTTGATTCCCATTCCAAAGGCAATTGTAGCTACGATAATCTGAACTTCATCTTTAATAAACAGTTCCTGATTTTTGGCGCGGACCTCATCTGTCAGACCTGCATGGTAGGGGAGAACCGAATAACCTTTTTTATCAAGAGTAGCAGCAAGTTCATCTACTTGTTTTCGTGACGTACAATATATGATTCCACTTTCACCGGCATGCTTTCGGATGCAGTTGATTACCAGTTCTACAGCGTTGCGTTTTGGGAGTACTTCAAGATAAATATTTTCGCGGTTAAAGCTGGAGATAAAGATTTTAGGATTCTTCATGCCAAGATTCTGGCAGATATCCATACGAACATGTTCCGTTGCGGTTGCGGTAAGGGCCAGCATAACGGCTTTTGGAAACAACTGGCGGATAGTTTTGATTTCCAGATAATCCGGGCGGAAGTCGTGGCCCCATTGTGAAACACAGTGTGCTTCATCAATTGTAATGCAGCTGATTTTGAGTGTGTCGCTTGAAAGCAGTTCCCGGATTTTTTGAGTTGCAAGTCCTTCCGGAGAAACATATACAATTTTTACTTCGCCGGATTTTATTTCGTCTGTAGCACGGCAGTAATCTTCCCAGCTGAGTGAGCTGTTAAGAAAGGCAGAATGAATTCCTGCGGTTTCGAGGGAACTGACCTGATCCTGCATCAGTGAGATGAGTGGTGAAACAACTACAGTGAGTCCTTCTAGTATAAGGGCCGGCAGCTGATAGCACAGTGACTTTCCGCCGCCTGTCGGCATTACGGCGAGGGTGTCATGACCCTTCAGTACATTTGTTATGATATCTTTCTGGAGCGGGCGGAAGCTGTCATAGCCGAAAACGGTTTTTAAGACTATGGTTGGATCGGCGTGCTCAAAGGCGGTTGCAACAATTTTCACATAATTATTATAGCACATTTGCACTTGATTTATCCTCATGTTTTTGATATATTTAGCAAATCACGCCGGAGTGGTGGAATGGTAGACACGACAGACTCAAAATCTGTTGCGAGCAATCGTGTAAGAGTTCAAGTCTC
>JAEEGJ010017560.1_pt1 | contig 16155 bp, 14 predicted proteins | sample 8958761 | NCBI WGS metagenome assembly JAEEGJ01 (sample SAMN16246546, study PRJNA631951) | gut metagenome | biome: gut microbiome; feature: rumen; material: RS-attached | host: Bos | place: Iran: Karaj | collected 2018-10
GAAAACATCCTCTGCTTTCGAAAGGAGTTCTTCAAATTCTTCAAGCGATGCTTTTGAAAAGTCGTTCTCGTACTCTTTTTGTTCCATCGGAAGAGCCGCGATCAACGAATAACCTTCCTCCAAAGCGATCTTCGCGCACTGCCTGTCGGCCCCGTCGGCAAGCGACGAAAGCATCACAAGGGGTGAGTTGGGGCACATCGCTTTTACTCTGTTAAGTTCATCTCTTATCATCGAATCGATGCGATCTTCTTCGATGTACTGTCTGTGTCCCGTTACTCCGACCACTATCGGGATCTTTTTTTCATCCTGCATCTTAGGGAATGCCTTTCTTTATGTATCAGTCTTCGTCTTCGTCCTCTTCGATCTTGTAAATGCGAAGACCTTCGAATTTCTTGATAAGCTTAAGCATCGTCTCGAAGGGAAGGATGTCCTTGCCCTGCTCGTCATAAGGAAGGGCGAGATAATGCTGTTCGATCATCTCATCGGTGATGTCGCCGTCCATTACGTATTTGTGCATCCTGAAGCGTTCTCTCTCATCACTGTTCTTATATTCATTTCCGGATGACCAGCCGTAGAGTATGTGATCTTTCACCCAGCGGCCATGCTCCAAGGGAGCGATGATGTCCACCTGCTCGGGCGTAAATTTTGCAAGCATCGGATAATCCACCGGCCTGTCCGTATAGAAGCAGCCTATTCGTCCGAGGTAATCGTCAAACGATTCCGCCTGATTTATGTTGGCAAGTTTGTATTCCAAAGACAGCTCATCAAACTCATCCAGCAGCTGCTCGGCATCGACTTCCATTTCTTTTCCGCGCCATTTGTAACGTGCGTTCAATGCGACCGCAAAATCGTAAATATGTAAGAAGCCGCTCTCCGAAATGTACATATGCTTTCCGCGTCTGTCGGCTTTCTTCATGGAAGCCTTTACGGTAAGCGGGCAAATCGAAGTGTTCACTATTCTTTCGATATCGGTCACAAACGGCTGTGATCCGACAACCATGTCACTGTAAGCTTTAAGTCTCGGCGGCTTTCCGTTTGAACCTTCGGCTACCCAAGCGTTGTATTTTTGAGTGAACTCATCAATCTTATCTTTTTCTTCAAAGTCGTAATAATATACCGCATCGATGCTTCCGTTTGAAAAATCAAAATCTGCCGCCATCGGATGAAGTTCGGTCCTTGAGTTACGTCCGTATGCGGTTCTGTCCCAGCACTGAAGCTCGTCGCATATCATAAGAAGCCATGCGAGGGGATGGATTGAAGCATCAAGCGGAGCTTTACGCTTGGAATCGCTCTTGTAAAATGCGATCGCGAACTTGTACAGACTGTTATGGAGTATTATGGAGGATAATGCGTCCATATGTTTTGTTGTAACGGATTCGATACCGATGGTCATGATGATCTCGCCAAGAAGCCTTGTGGCAGAAAACCAGGCATGGTCCATGAAGTACCCAAACTCATCAGGTTTTGTGGGTTTTCTTACAAGAACATCTGTCATGTATTCTTCGGTGAAGTTGTACGCTTCTCCCATTTTGGCAGTCAGGTCAAAAGAAAACAGTTCGTTTGTATTATCAAAATCTCTTCCGTAAAGCTTTTTAAAGTGAGCTTTTGCCTCATCGGAAAGCTTCGTGAGTGTTTCCAGATCGTGATAGGCTACATATACTATGCCTTTGTTTCTTTCGGCCTTATTGACTTCGAAATAACTCATGACCTGCTCGAAAGGAAGTTCGAAAGGATAGCCTATATCGTGAAACAGCGAAGTAAGTCCCCAGTATTCCAGGAAGCAATGAGCGGCCTTCTTTTCGCTGTCACTTCCGGTAAATCCGTAAAACTTTGCAAAGGTATCGCGATAGTCTTTGTTGGTCTCGTAAATTGCCAGTCCGAGAGCAAATACGTATACGGAATGGGAATAGTGATCTCTGTGCTTCATCAGAAGCGAGCTTCCGTTTTGCTCAAACTCCGAAAGAAGCTCGATCATCTCCCTCGATTTATCGTAGTTACCAAGGAACATCTCAAGGAAGCAATAGTAGATGTTGAAGGCATCTTCCGTAGTACCCGAATCGATAAAGCGCTCGAGTTCCCGTTCAAGACAGAGTCTGTCTATGTCCATTTCCATGTTGTAAGGGATCTGTCCGGGCTTAATGGAATCCCCGAGAAACATGTTATTTTGCTTTTCCTGCAGGGCCATCTCTTCGTCAAAACGAAGGTCTTCACATCTTTCATGAAGAAAACGGAGCGCTGCGGATTTAAGATCGCAGGCATCCTTTTCGTAATTAGCCGCCGGCTGCTTGGGCCCCAGATCTTTTCCGTATTTTTCTTTGTTGCTAAGCCTCATCGATTCCAGTGCGTTGTATGCCATTAATTCCCCTCTCTTTCAGTCGGCTGATTATGCAAAAATAACAAGCAAGACTGCATGAACAGTCCGCTTGTTATTCATTCGCTTCTTTTTTTATTATCTCTTTGACGCTCTTTTCTATCTTTTTTCTAGGCGCAAAAACCTGATGGGCACAGCCGACGCATTTGATACGGATATCCGCACCTGTTCTCAGCACTTCCCATCTCTTCTCACCGCAGGGGTGTTCCTTTTTCAAAACAAGAATATCGCCTACATTTATTTCCATGAATTCCACCAAATCACAGTTTAGAGAATACTTCCCCGATCTTTTCATGGATCACAAGATCCGCATATTGATCCTGAGAGGTCTCGGAAAGATTGACCAGAACCAGTTTTTTGCCTCTGTAATACTGTACCAGGCCGGCGGCGGGATATACCACCAAAGATGTGCCGCCTATTATGAGAATATCCGCTCTTTCGATGTATCTTACGGCTTTTTCCATGACATTCATGTCAAGGCCTTCTTCGTATAAGACAACGTCAGGTCTTATCGTTCCTCCGCACTCGCATTTCGGAACACCGTCGGAAGCAAGAACGTGATCCACATCGTACTTCTTTCCGCATCGATCACAGTAGTTTTTCATGATGGTTCCGTGAAGTTCCAAAACTTCTTTACTGCCTGCGGCCTGATGAAGACCGTCGATATTCTGAGTGATGACTGCTTTAAGTTTTCCCTGTTTTTCCCACTCTGCAAGTTTGTAATGAGCCTTGTTGGGCTTTGCCTTTAAAGCCGGAGCAACCATTTTCTCTTTGTAGAATTCAAAGAACTCATCCGTTCTTTTTGTAAGGAACGTATGACTTACGATGGTCTCCGGGGGATATTTGTATTTCTGTGAGTAAAGGCCGTCAACGGAACGAAAATCCGGAATGCCCGATTCCGTCGAAACACCCGCGCCTCCGAAGAAAACTATGTTGTTACTTTCATCGATCCACTGTTTTAATATTTCTATTTCGCTCATCTGCCCCTCCTTTACTTATTTACCAATCTTTCAATGCAATGTTCAGATCCACATCGGTCTTGATACCGTCCACTTTTCCTTTGGCACTGTACTGCCATATGCCTATTTCATACGGGAAGTAGATCGTGTCGTTATAGAATGCGAACCACTTTTCATATCCCTCAAGCTTATCCATTTCAAGCATCTTGATAAAGAACTTGAGATTCGAATAGATCATCGGTTCATAGCCTGCCTCTTTAACCTTATCCATGAACGCGAGACATATCTTCGTACGCTCTTCGTTTGTAAGATCGTCGGTTCTTGCTTTATCTGACACTTCCTCGATATCGATCGCTATCGGGAGTTCAATGTCGTAGGGGCTGATAAGATCGAGTACGTACTCTGCTTCGGCTATTGCTTCTTCCTCATCCACTGCCTGAGTAAAGAAGTATACGCCAACCTTTATTCCCGCGCTTGTAGCTTCTTCAATGTTTGAAATGAAATATGTGTCTTCAACGATCTTTCCGGTGCCGTAGCCTCTGAAGCCGCATCTTATAAGGGCATACTCGACACCCGAAGCCTTGACCTTGTCCCAGTTTATTTCCTTTTGGAACGAAGAAACATCTATACAGACATGCGATTTTTCGACTCCGTCGACTGTATACGCAATAATGCCGGTCGTAGCGTCCTTAACAAGAAGAGAGTTATCGATCGTGTTGGGCGCAAGATTTCTGTTTATCGGATAATACTCATATTTCGTGCCCGTAATGAATATCATGTCGTCGGGGTTATATTCGCGAAGCATCATGAGAACACCGTTGTCTTCTTCGGATACCTGTCTGAACAGTTTCTTCATGACATCTTCGGTTTCACGCTGCTTTTCTTCTGAAGCCTTGTTTACCGCATCCTCGATCATTTTATCGACGTCGGTCTGCGTGTAGATCGGAGTCTCCTCGGTTATGATCTCCTCAGCCTGCTCCTCTTCCCGAATAAAGAGGTCTCTTCCGGCATAAAGGATCAATATCGCAACCAAAGTTGATGTAAGCAAAAAGGCGATCACCAACAAGACCACAAAAAGAGGCTTTCTGCGGGTTCTGTCAGAATCGTCGTCATATTCGTATTCAACGTAATTCGTTTTTTCTTCGGTTTTGTCGGGAAGATCCACAGCGAAATCTTCCTCTTCAAAATCAATGTCTTTAAGCTCCATTCCGGGTCCGTTCCCCCTTGGCATCGGCCTCGGGTTTTTTCTCGAATATTACAGCGTCGTAGTGCTTTTCCGCACTTTCAATCTCCTTATCGCCTCTGGCGGTCCAGGCTATCCACATGGGTCTGTAAAGAAGTCTTGTGATCCTCCAGCCTATACTTTTGTGCTTGTGATTAAAGGCAACAAAGTCGGGTTTTGAGATGATGTTAAGCCATAGCTCCGACATAAAAAGGTGAATGGGTGTAAAACCATATGTTTTTACAAAGTTTTCCGAAAGCTGTCCTCTTATTATCTCGGGATGGTTCTTTCTAAACCATGCTACAAGGAAAGGGCTGAAGGATTCTATACAGAATTTGCCCCCATATGTTTTAAGCTTGTCATATGTCTTTTCGCACAGCTCATAGTTTCTGGTTCCGTTGTCCGCCTTGATCTCACAGATCAGGTCGACATCTTTAAGCGTTTCGAGTGCCTCGTCAAGAAGCGGGATCTTTTCATCGGTACCGCTTAATCTGTAAGTGCTCAGTTCTTCGTATGTACACTCTTTGAGTTTCTTGTCGACGCCGCACATACGTCTTAAATTTCCGTCGTGGAAGACCACGAGTATACCGTCTTTGCTCATCTGAACGTCGAGTTCGACACCGTAACCGTTCTCTCTCGCAAGTCTGAATGCGGTAAGGGAGTTCTCGGGTACACCGTCCCCGTGAAGTCCTCTGTGAGCATACATCTTATGCCTGAAATATGATGTGTCTCTCTTACGTCCCGGCTTCGTCATTATAATAAAAGCAAACACAAAAAACGCTAATAAAATAACAGCTATTACTATTGCTATGATCAATATAGCGCGCATGAATAAAAACGCCTCTTTTCAATTAAATTTCCGATGGATACATTGTACCACTAATTGCCTGCGAAAACCATTTTGCGCAGAGATTTATTAGTTTTTTAAGAATTGACGATCAGGAACATAAAAGGGGTGCCAAAACGCACCCCCAATGTTTTCAATTATCGATTTACCCGCACATATTTCGGAAGCTCCTCAAGTTCGGTTTCATCTTCCAATCCCACTCCGTACAGGTCCACTTCCTCAAGATTGTAAAGATAGTTTATCCCTTTAACGGAGGTTATACCGGTATCATTTAAATTTAGATACTTAAGCTGTTGTAACGTAAATGCCGCCGAAGCATCGGTAAGACCTTCACAGCAGTTGACTTCCAGGATCTCGAGGTTCTCAAGATACTGCACGCCCTCAAGATTCTCGATTGGCAGGCTTGCAAGCTTTAATTCTCTCAGACCCGTCAGATCTTTAAATACGGAGATATCCGTAATGACGGTGCCCGGCTCTTCTATCCAAACTCTTCCATCGTCGGATTCATCGGATCCTTCGGTCCCATCATCGCTCTCATTTTCGTTTTTGCATAGATACGCTTTTAGAATGTCGTCTTCATATTCCCACTCAACATGATATTCTCGGGGATCATAAACAACATCTCCGAGGATGCCCAAGGCTTCCACTCTGGCAAGAGCACTCTTTGGAAGAGTATCCAGATCCTCAAAGGATTCCAATACTATGGGAGAGTCATCGACGCGCCAATCGTTTTGCGGATATTCAACTTCAAATTCTTCGAAATTTCCCGACTCAACCAATTCCTTTGCCTGAAGCTGTACGGTCGGAGGAACTTTCAGTTTTGAGCCGTGCAACTTGTAGATCGGTGTAATGTCGGTTATGTTTTCCTGCCCGGAAAAATCAAGAATATAACTATTTGAAGTATCAAGGGATTTCAGGCACGAAAGATCAGGTAAAACAGTTTCATCCACATGATTGAAAATGATCGTTTTCGCGCTTGTTTTTGAAAAATCAGGCAATGAATATGTTCTTTCGAACTCCATCGTATTAAGATACATTCCCTCAAGCGCCGAAAAGTCGTTAAGACGCGGACAACCTATAATGCTTATCGTACCGTTGCCGTCACCGAATCTTTCAAGGCCTTCTATACCGTTAAGAGACCTTAATTCATTGCAATTTTCCAAAGTAATAGTGTTTATCTGCTGGTCAATTCCTTCAAGAGATCTAAAGTCACAATCTCTTATCAGTATTCTGCTGCTTACACGAGGAAGCAACGACAGATCCACATTCCGGCAATTGTTAAGTACCAACAATCCGATGGTGGCTTCGTTTATGTACGGAATAACTTCTTCATTGTAATTGTCCGATGAAATCTCAAGTCTGTTAAATCCGCTTATCGCTGACAGTCCCGAGAAGTCCGAAACAGAGGAATTACATATAAAGACAAGACTCTTATTCTGCTTAATGCCTTCCATAAAATCAAGATTGGGTAAAGTACTCGGAGCATCTATGGTCAAATGATCAAGCTCCGGTAATTCTCCTAGAACCGAATAATCTGTAATCCTCAATCCCTCATTGTCTCTTATTTCCACATATCTAAGTTCTTTACAGTTTTCCAAGGCGGAAATATCTGTCAAACCGTTAACGTTATCAAGGTAGATCTCTTTTAACTTAGACATTTTTTGTATGCCGTCAAGTGTTCTTAAGTTCATGTCCGACAAACGCAATGCCTCAAGAGAATAGCATAAAGACATAAATGAAAGAGAGTCAAAAGGAACTCCTGAAATATTTATGTTAAGCAGGTTTTTACACTGGGATAAAGACAATTTACCGGTTATTGGTATATTCTCCATCTGAAGATCTAAAAGCATCTTACATTGACCCAGAGCAGAAATATCCACAGGTTCTCTGAGAGTACCACCGTTCCCCAGATACAATCTTCTTAAAAAGTAAGGATGAAAATCGGAAAAATCCGCTTCCGTGGAATACACGATATCCAGATGGGCTTCCGTCAGATCGGTACATAAAGTAAGCGGAGAAAAATCCACTACATCGTTACCGTGATATTCAATATCCTTTATCTTTGTATTTCTTAACCACTCAAGACTACCTATATTGCAATCACAATATGCTACATGATTTAAGCGTTTAAGTTCAGAGAGGCTCGGAACCTCGGCATCGACAGCGCAAAAAGTGATCGCTCTTAAGTTGGGAAATTTAGTGATCCAGGAAAGATCGTCATAGTGAGTTTTCGGAAATTCATGCCCGTCTTCTTTGCTGAGCCATCTCGCCCCAGCATCGGTCCAATAACGGTAAGCGAATTCACTGTAGCCCTTCCAATAGCCGTTTTCTTTGTACGATCCGTCCTCTTCGGTATACCAGCGATATGTATCGCCTATAAAGATAAGTTCTACGATTTTTTCCACATCTTCGGTCGGAATTTCTTCGGGAATGACCGTTTCCTGCGGTTTGTCAACAGAAGAGACGATTCGGACATCATTTCCTTTTGCAAGAGCACGACTGATAATGACACCTGTGACACTAAGCAAAATAACGGCCGATACTGCGATAATGGTGTATCTGAGCCATTTGGGAATATCCGATCCGGGACGAAGCGTTTCTTCGAGACGCTTAGCCAATTCTTCGGTAGTATATCTTTCGGCAAATACAGCGTTACTTGCCTTTATGGAACCCTGTATGCTTGAAAGTAACGGGGCACCGTCCAAATTGACAGGAACGATTTTCGACCTGTCGGCATACTTTATAAGATCACCGAAAATCGATGAACCTTCTTTCAGATTTTTAGACATAAAGAAGAAAACAACATCACGAGCCGAAGGTTCTTCCTCTTCGGTGCGCTCATAGCCGTCATCTTTTATTTTATCCAATATAGGGCGAACTTTTTCTTCATCCGCAAGGTCATATAAAGGATAGAATTTTCTTTTTGCCATATTATCTTTCCTCTTTAACGAACCAGTATTACTTTAAATCGTTTATCATCAGTCCATTTTAACGGAAGCATGTCTTCACTGACGGTCACTTCACGAAGCGACCGGGACTGTTCAAGAACAGACAGATCTTTTACGCCGGTATGCTCCAAATGAAGTGTTGTGAGGCTTGGAAGCGACGACAACGCCGAAACATCCGAAACGTTACTTCCGCTAAGATACAGCTCATTTAGAAGCACCAGTTCTTTTAACTTGCTTAAACTCGTTACAGGCTGTTCTATAAGCGCCAGTCGCTCCAGAAAAACCATGGAGCCGATGACTGAAAGATCGGTGATCTTTCCCTCAAGGGGAGTTGAATTTCCGACCTTAAGTTCACCCTCTTCATCAAAGCTTATCTCATCCGTTTCTTCTTTGGAATTAAGTGTCATATTTCCGCAGAAGTACAACTCTTTGATCGGTGTGAATTCACTCCTGTAAACATTCTCGCTCTTATCTTTTTTAAGGATCCTCTTTATCGCCGTTTCCTGCTGAGTATCAGGAAATCTTACTTCGATGATATCATCGGGAATTTCGGGCTTATTTTCCGTAGTTTCAACGGGAATCTCTTCATCATACGTGGGAGGAAGGACGATCACCTGTGGGATATACGTTTTATCAAACATTCCCAATTCCAGAGCGACCGAACCCGCTACGGCTGCGATCATAAACAGGACTGCCACGATGATTCCGATCCATTCTTTTTTGAAGAAATCGGTCCATTTCATGCGAAACGATCGATTGAGTTTCTTCCAAGACAGAATGGCTTCTACACGGTCATCTTTATCGAGTTTGGGAATCTTTTTAATGTCCGGTATGTATTCCGCCCATTCCGGACTGATAGGTTTTTCATCTTTCTTTTCTTTTTCGTCAGTCTTTACTTCTTCCTTTGGAATGACTGCATCTTCAAGTTTGACAAAATATACAGGCTTAGGGTTATCTTTTTGAAAAGCGGTCCGTATCTCCGACAAACAGTTGGGCGATTCGAGCGCAGGCTTGGAAATAAAGAAGACAACCGCACCGCAATCATGCATATGCCGCTCGATATTGCTGGGCCAATCGCTTCCCGCAGGTATACCTTCATCGTACCAAAGGCGAAGTCTTTTATCCTTCAGCTTTGTAATAGTCTCAAGTACCGTTTCCGAATTTTGGTGCGAATAACTTATGAAAACAAAAGGTCTGTCACCTTCATAGGGTTTGAAATACTTACTCATTCGGACTCACCTCCGAACAGCTCTATCTCATACCCGTCCAGTTCGGGATGATCTTTTAATCCCGATACGGCTTTCTGTGATATGATAACCGTCTTTAAGGACGGTAAAAGATCGATATCTGAAAGGTCGGTCGGCAACATATCTCCTTCCAGATACAGAGTATCGATATCGGCCAATCTCTCGTCAGTGAGTTCTCCTCCGCCAAGTGCGGTACGAATGGTCTCTCGGATCGTTTCGTCGGAGAAAGTAACGGTATCGTTTGCCGTTATATCAATCTCTTTATTCAAGGAACGATGTACAAAAAAGAGCGAGATAAACAAAGCGACAAGACAAGCGCTTATAATGACCGCTCTTTTCGTTAATATCTTAATATAGTATTTTGCACTTTCTATTGGCTTACCTATAAACTCATGAGAAAAAGCTTCCGCTCTTAAGATTGCATTCTCTGCATCTTTGCTTCTGTGCAACCGACGCAGCTTAACTTCCGGAACATACGGATGAAGGCCGACGGACAAGCCTCCGTCTCCCTTATCGGTGTTGAGACACAGTATCTTTTTTTCTTTATCCTGTATGTCCAAAAGTCTGCTTTTGACTCTTGTGTCATTTCTAAAGGCATTGTCAAGGAAAACAACCGTTATGGCTGCGTTATAGGCTTTCTCTTCATCTTTTCCAAGTTGTTCTATATCAGGGGATATTTCTTCGCAATACCAGACACGGACTCCTCTTAAGCCAAGACGATAAAGCAAACCAAGCACTTTTCTTTTGCTTGCTTTGGAGAAACAAAGATAGATATACGGTTTGTCACCCTCGTAGGGCGGATATACCTTGTTAAGATTGCTCATCGCCATATTCTCCGGTGCGTTTCCTATAGGTACATACTTAACTTTCATTGTATCAAAGGATTATTAACGCGGTCAAACAAAAGAAATGGGCGGGAGTGCTTCCCGCCCATGATTTTCTTTATTCAAGTTCTTTCATGACACTCATGTATGCCGGACGAATGATCTTGTTCATGCAAATGAGTTCTTCGATACGGTGTGCGCTCCAGCCAACGATCCTTGCGATGGCAAACAAAGGAGTGTAAAGTTCGGAAGGAATTCCAAGCATCTCATACACAAAACCGCTGTAAAAATCAACGTTCGGGCATACGCCTTTATATATGTGTCTGCTCTCGTTAATGAGACGAATGCCTTCTTCTTCAACCGTATTGTAAAGATTCATCTCTTTATCCATGCCCTTTGTATGTGCCAGCTCTTCCACGTAGTTTTTGAATATTATCTCCCGTGGATCGGAAAGGGAATAAACCGCATGTCCGAGACCGTAAATAAGACCTTTGTTGTCAAAAGCCTCACCGGCAAGTATCTTTTTTAGATATGCGCGGATCTCTTCTTTGTCTCCGGTGTCTTTCACGTTTTCCTTGATGTTTTGCATCATCTTCATGACTTTAATGTTGGCACCGCCGTGCTTCGGACCTTTAAGCGACGACATGGCGGCCGCTATTGCCGAGTACGTATCGGTTCCCGCAGAGGTAACCACTCTTGTGGTAAATGTCGAATTGTTTCCTCCGCCGTGCTCCATATGAAGTATGAGCGCTATATCAAGTATCTTCGCCTCAAGATGAGTAAACTTCTTATCAGGTCTCAGCATCATAAGAATATTCTCGGCTGTCGAAAGATTCTGATTGGGCCTGTGGATATACATACTCTCGTAATTCTCTATATGGTTATAAGCATGGTATCCGTATATCGCGAGCATAGGGAACTGCGCGATAAGTAAAAGACACTGTCTTATGGAATCTTCAAGCAACACCGAATCAACATTTTTGTCATAAGAAGCCAAAGTGAGAATACTTCTCGTCATGGAATTCATGATGTCTTTTGAAGGTGCTTTCATGATGACGTCACGGGTAAAGTTCGTAGGGAGCGTTCTGTTTTGAGCTATGACCTTTGAAAACTCTTCAAACTGCTCTTCCGAAGGCTTTTCTCCAAAAAGAAGCAGATACGCTATCCTCTCAAATCCGAAAGCATCTTCACTTATCTCATCGATGAGCGAATTAACCCTGAACCCACGATACCAAAGTTCTCCGTCAACCGGAGTCTTTACTCCGTTTATCTCTTTAAAAGCCACAACTTCGGAAATGTTGGTGAGTCCCGTAAGAACGCCTTTACCGTTAAGATCGCGAAGCCCGCGATTTACACTGTACTTTTGATAAAGATCTTCGGAAATGTTGTCGTTTTCCAGACAAAGACCTTTTTTCTGAACAGAATATTCAGAGATGTTGATTTTCTTCATATTGCTTCTCCTTTCAATCTTAAACGCAAAAACCACCTAAAAAAGGTGGCACGAAAGAAAAGCAGTATTCCTAAACTGCAATCCCTCTGCCTGACGAAATTAGCTGACGGGCTGGGCTGAGGTAGCCTTCCGTTTCCGGATACGCCCCACTAAATTGGTTCTTCCGCTGCTTTTTCAAGCACTCGACATTTGCATTATGTAGTTTAGATTATACAAGACAAAGAAATATCCCACAATGTCTATATTCTTAAAAAACTATTACTTTTTCGAAAATCTGCGAAGCAACTTTGTCACATTTTAAGAAAATCTTGCGTCTATTGTATAGAGACATGTGATAACTACATCATCATGTGATTTTTCTTTATACCGATTCTGTTATAGTGCAACCATAAACAAGCACATACTAAGGAGGGGCACTATGAGTACAGTTTTGGCATTATTGGTTATTTTCGGAATCGGAGCAGTCTATTATGCGATCAAAAGAATGGTCTACAGAGGAGTTGACAGCGTAGCAGATTCGATCAGAAATAAGCGCATCGACAGACAAAGAGCAGCAGGAACCGCAACAACCACAGAAAACCTTGCGGACAGATACAGATAATTGAGAGGAATAAAGAATGAAATATAGATTGAGACAATTTGGTACCGTATATATAATATTGGCATCTATTGTAGCTTTGATAGCCTCCATTGTTTATGCACGAAGCGGATACGGATTCAGTTTTTTGGCTTTTCTTGTAATGATCTGCGTATCAGCGTTTGCCATAGCGATGGTTGCCATTTTTTATTTTGCACTGGCCAGTATAATGGAGCAAAATGAACGACTTACGTACAAAGTGAGCGAATTATCGAATATTCTCAATGACATCAAACAGGGAAAGATTAATATAATCGCTCCGGTCGGTAATACTACATCTGCTTCGAATAATCAGTCACAGAGCGAAACATCGAGTCCTGAAGTAGGTAAAATCCTATCGCCTACAGAAGCCAATGCGGATACGGTAATATGTCCGTCCTGTGGAAGAGAGCAAAGAAGGAACGCTTTCGGATGCATATATTGTCATAAGCCCTTTTAGAAAAGCGTAAATATCATATATTTATACAAATTGTTAAGGAAGATTTTCTTTTTTTCATAATTAAAAATAGCTATAATTATAGACGTTATGAAAGCGTTTGATAAAAAGCTCATAAAAGAAACGGTAAATATAGCCTGGCCGGCGGTGATAGAGTCTTTCTTCACCGCCTTTGTCGGTTTGGTTGATTCTTACATGGTTAGCGGACTTGGCAGTAATGCCGTTGCGGCTGTGGGTTTGACTACGCAGCCCAAGTTTATGGGCCTTTCGATGTTTTTTGCGATAAACGTTTCTTTGTCGGCACTTGTGGCAAGAAGAAAAGGAGAAGAAAGAAAGGACGATGCGAACCGGATACTTGTATCGGGACTTTTCTTTATACTGCTGGCGGCATTGGTCATTTCTACGTCCCTTGTGTTCTTTGCAAGTGACATCATAAGATTCTGCGGTTCCAACAGCGATACCCATGATGCGGCGACGCTGTATTTTAAGATAATCATGGGCGGTATGATCTTTAACTGTATCCAAATGGGTATTAACTCAGCTCAGCGAGGAGCGGGTAATACAAAGATCACAATGCGTACCAATCTCACATCCAATACTGTGAATATCATCTTTAATTACCTTCTTATCGGTGGAAAACTCGGTTTTCCGGCACTGGGTGTTAAGGGTGCGGCCCTCGCAACGGTACTCGGAACTGTTGTGGCAAGTATCATGAGCGTTATGTCGTTGTTTGAGAAAGACTGCTTTGTCAGCTTGCCTTTCATATTCAAGAACAGGATACTGCCTAAACTTGAATCGTTTAAATCACTTATTAAGGTCGGTTATTCCGTTTTCTTTGAGCAGCTCCTCATGAGAGTCGGCTTTATGGCAACGGCCATTATGGCAGCCAATCTCGGAACAGCGCAGATGGCGGCTCATCAGGTCGGAATGAACATAATGGGTCTGTCCTTTTCTTTCGGTGACGGTCTTCAGGCTACCGCTGTTGCATTGATAGGTCGAAGCCTCGGACAAAAGGACGAAGAACTTGCCAAAGAATACGGTCGCACATGCCGAATGCTTGGATTGATAATCTCGTTTTTCCTTGCATGCTTTTATTTCTTCGGAGGGCATGCGCTCATGTCGGCATTCTTCGAAGAGCCCGAGATCGTTAAGATAGGTGTGGATATAACGAGGATCATTATAATAGTCGTTATATTCCAGGTTTCTCAGGTGATCTACATGGGTTGCTTGCGAGGCGCCGGCGATACCGGATACACCGCACTAGCATCCATCATAAGCGTAACGGTCATCAGAACGGCATTCTCGTATCTGTTCGGATATGCGTTGGGCTTTGGTATAAACGGTGTCTGGATGGGCATCCTGGCAGACCAGGTGTCGCGTTTCATCTTTGGCTCCGTAAGGTTTAAGCAGGGAAAGTGGACTAAGATTAAGATATAAGTTATGAGATCGTTTGGGGGTAACTATGAAAAAATCTCTGAGACAATTTGTAGCTGAAAATATCCATTCGCTTATATTTCTGGCGGTATTATTGTTTATTCTAATAGTCGGCCTTATTGTGAGATCTGTAATAAGAAGTCATATGAAAGATCCTACAAAAGAAATATACAGCGAATTAGGTGAAATCAATCCGACTGTTCTTGTAAACGGAGAGTATTATGAATGGCGTAAAGGAAATGCCATATTGACGAGGCAATTTGCGGATAAAGAGCCGGATTGGGAAAAAGAAAAAGGTATGATCTATTATGGGAAGATTAAAAGGACTCGTTCCGATCTTCCGAAGAAAGACAGAGAATTTGCATCCTCATTTAAAGCCACCGGAAAAATATATTTGGATCCAAAGTTTGATGATATCATCTACCTTAAAGTTAATACCGAATGGTTAGAAGATAAGTTTGTTATATTTGACAAGATCAGTGAAGAGGTGGCATTAAATAACGGGATAAGAGAATACTCGGACTGGGATAGGAAATGGTTTGAGACGATGGATTATCCTTTAACTACCGAAATAGCCGGAAAATTCCCACTGTCTGAAGCCAAGGACGTTCTTAATCCACCCAAGGAAATGCTTCACTATATATCCTATCAAAAAATGGCTAAGCTAATGATTCAATATCCTCTGTTTGATTCGTCTGTTGATTTTGATTATTCGGACAAAGATTGCTTTTTGGATTTTCTTTCAGACTCCAATTTGTACAATGAGATCATCAGAAGCGACGATGGAATAGAATGTTTTCTCGACGAATATCAGTGTACCAAGTTTGATCCCAAAACAGATTCTACGAATAAAGCCAAACTTAATGTTGAGATGTTTGGACATCAATTCATTGAAAACAACATGGATTATTTCAATGAAGCGAACAAAGCCCTGTGCCGAGAGGTAATATTGATAAAAGAAAAAATCTACGCGGATATTGAAGATGACGATATAAGAACTCTGCTTTCGTTTGATGATGATTAATGGTATTCATAGAAAAACCCGGATAATTCCGGGTTCAATATCCTTTAATACTATCAAATACTTCTCTAAAACGGCGTAAATTCCAAATAAACATACTCATATTTTTCTTTAATCTCGCTGGCTTTTTCTTCCGTTATGATATCAAACAAATCATAGTTATTATGATATGTATAATCCAATTGATCGGAATAAAGCCAAAGTGTTTTTGATTTTTGATTTTCATCAAGGACATTCTGTTTGATAACGGTTTCTTTTAACATCATGTCCCCATCTTTACTCATGGCCCAATACTCCCATCCGATTGAAAAACCATCTGATGAAATCTCATAAGCAAGCATATTGTTACTACATATGAACCAATGATTTCTTGCTGCCCCATCAGCCAGCTGAACAATTCGATTGTCAACCATTGTGTAAATATCGTATACATATCCTTTCCAATCAGAATTACCGGGTACAGGATTTACACCAAATATCAGTTCATCGATACCATCTCCGTTGATATCGGTTGTTGCATATCCAAGTTCCTGATAATCTCGATTCATGCCTTGGCATTCACTGCTTATCTCGATGTCATCGGATATGATTCTCTTATCACTTAAGCCGTTATACATTGTGCTTGCAGCGTCGATTATATCCTCATAGGAAATACTATTGTCAGCTTCGTCATTATCTGAATGATCAACGGAATACTTTGGAGATTCCACCACTTATCGTTCCTCAAACAAAACCGACGATATATTATTAGATGAAATG
>JAEEGJ010017563.1_pt1 | contig 16152 bp, 16 predicted proteins | sample 8958761 | NCBI WGS metagenome assembly JAEEGJ01 (sample SAMN16246546, study PRJNA631951) | gut metagenome | biome: gut microbiome; feature: rumen; material: RS-attached | host: Bos | place: Iran: Karaj | collected 2018-10
TGAAAAGCTCAAAATCAGCCTTCTCGCTTATAACAGAAATGTTACATTTCTTTGTTTTCATAACCATGTCGTGAGTGAAGTTCGCCTTGTTGATAGCAAATGATATCTGATTTGGCTCTGATGCCACCTGAATGGCTGTATTTGTTATACATCCATTTGCCTTATCACCATCTTTAGCTGTCAAAACGAACAATCCGTATGAGAGTTTATACATTGCCTTGTTATCCATAAGTAACCTCCTTATTTTCTATAACCCATAATCCATCTTATTTTATCATTATTAACAATTATTCGCAATTTCTTCAAAACTATGCGAACCAAAGTTATTATATGACTTAAATACATATTTTTCGTCGGATAAAGCTTTTGTAAGATAAATTAATATAAAGAAAGCACCGATATCCTATGTTAGGATTTAGTTTCGAAACATAATCCCAAGGATGGTGCTTTCATGATAAATAGTCTACAACAGTTTGCCCCAGAGGTGTATCTAACCTTTCAGAAATACTTGTGAATTTTACTTCAGATCTGACAACGCAAAATCCACACCTTATTTTAATCTATGTCAATTTAACAAAGTCCCATTTTTCAATCATATTCTGCGTGACATACATTTCTTATCGCAGTTTGATATAGTTTTCCAATCTTGGTAATCTGAATCTAAGATATCCGTGCTGTCTCCCATCAACTATACCAAAATCCATTAGCCTTTTTCTATATGTAGAAAATGTTTCAGATGTCATAGTGATTTCATTTCTTACATCTTCCACTCTTACAGCATCGGTGTGATTATCTCTCATAAGTTTGGATATTGCCTTAAGTATAGTTATATCCTTTGCTGATAACTCTTCAAATATCTTGTCATATGCAAGATCAGAAAGAATGCTATCCAGTTCATCCTCTATTTGTTTAGTTTCGACATTTCCTATATCTTTGTATTTCGCCAATGCTTCCCAGTATACATAGCCTGTTGCCTGATATGCTAATGAGTAACCCTTGCATCCAAACGCTAATCTATCTGCATATTCAACATCTAACATTAGTGTTTTCTGATAGTCTGCGCTTATTGCAGTAATATTAAGCATATCTATCTCATAAACTTTCGCTCTATAAAGAAATGTAAGCGATGGCTTGTTTTTTATCTTATCAATGTTTTCTTTCAATCCAGTCATTAAAACATATACATCATAATCCTCACTGGCATAGGATGATAACGCATGAGAAAATTTGGCAATATTCTCACTATACATAATCTCATCGATAGTAATCAGTACCTTTATTCCATGCTTTTTTAATGTCTTGAGCATCATATCCAAAACATCATCATCGCTATAAGCCACTAATTCAGCATTCTCAAGCTGAACACCGAGACCTATTAATGAAAAATCAAGCTTTGCCCTAAGAAAAAGTGTCTTTAATTCCGGCATCCTATATAACTTGTTGGCCAAAGAATGTATCAAATCGCTTTCAGGATTTAAATCAATTCCAATCCACCCTTTAATGTCGTTAATCTTATTACGAATATCTCCCAGCATTACCGTTTTTCCGGATCCTCTTACACCAGTAATAAACATTCCTCTGTACGTAGGAACTTCTCTTACAAAATTACCGATAATATCAGTCATTGCAATTCTTCTCTCAATGTACTTAGGAGGAATAAAACTGAATTGTAATGTATACGGATTTTCTTCTCTTTTAAATTCTTTCATATACCTATCCTTTATTTACTAATAACAGAAACTAGAACTATTTCTCCATAATTCTACATAATTTACCATAATTTCGGTTTGCTTTCATAATTCTCCATAATCATGCCGTATATTCTTCCTAATCGAAGCAATCCTCAAGAGTCATTTCATAATCTAACCATTATTTTCTTTCTATCAAACTCAAAAAGCCTTTTTGAACTTCATCATTAAAAAAGTCCGCTTTTTGGTATCCATATTCATCCCTTAAACATTCTTGTATCTTCGAATAATTCTTTGCCATGTAATAAATCGCGCTATTCGCTCTAGCTACCGAACTAGAATCTCTCATTAAAAAGAACTTTTCACACATCAATTCTTCTTTTGTTTTTGCATCAGATTTTCTAAAATACTCACTAAATACTTTTATAAATAATTCATCATCCATATCCTCTAATACATACATCCAATGAATTCCATCTTCCAGCATAGCTCTCAAATTGTTTTCCCTTGTTGGAGCACTATCATTTATATTTTCCCCTGAGTAATGTATTCCCATTTTAGTCAATGGTAATGGTATTATATATATATCATTGTGTTGCACAAGATCAATCCACTTGAAATAATCTGGCAATTGTTTACTTGCAAATCCATATCTTTGTTTTCTCATGAATAATTCTTTTCGCATCATCGAAGATGGATTACATAAACAATTTCCATATTGCCAAAAATACCTAATCCACTCTTCTTTATTGCGATTTTTCTTATAAAAGATTGAATTTTCCTGAATCTTTCCATCATCATCTACATACTCGGCCCATGTTAGACAAATACCATCATTCTTTTCTAAATATTCTACCTGAAGTGCCAATTTATCTTTTTCCCAGTAATCGTCCGAATGAGCAAAGGCTATATATTTTCCAGTTGCCTGCTCCGCTAAGAAAATCTCTCTTCCTCTAAGATTCTCATTGAAATAATACTCTTTAGCAAAATACTCAGAGTATTTTTTCATGACCAAGGGTGTGTCATCTGATGATCCGTCGTCACACACAATAAGTTCTATCTTTTTGTAACTCTGATTTATTATACTTTCAATTGCTCTAGCAACATACTTTTCGTGATTGTAGCAGGGTAAAATAACACTAACTAACGGGCCGTTATGACACAGATTTTGATCAATTATTGGTGTCCAACCTTTAAACAGTTTGACTTCCTCACTTTTGGTGAGTACATACAATGTGCTTGTGTCAGTAAGTCCACAGTTATGGAATACTTTTTCTCCAAAATACTCATACCCAAGTTGATTTACATAAAAATATTCAGACAGTCGTTCTATTAACCCTTGTTTGGAATAAACCCTACAGTGATCATTTTGCCCAAATCTTCTCCAGTTTTCGTCCTCAGGCAGTCCCCACTCCTCGTCAATATTATCCCTATTCAAATCTATAGGAACTAGAAAAACTACTATTCCATCCTCCTTGAGAACACGTTTCATCTCGGCCATAGCTTTCATATCGTCTTGAACGTGTTCAAGAATGTGAGAACATATAATAACATCATATTTCTCGCTATCAACATTATTCATGTTTTGTATATCTGATTTGAATGTAACTCCATCCATATATAAATCAGTTGTGTCATAATCGACATTGGGGCACCATTCTTTTATCCACAAATCAATAACTCTCGATGGAGCAATCTGTAAAATCCTTGTTCCTTCTGATGCTGTAGGCAAGTTTATTCTTTTGAGGAAAGATATTATAAGGCGATCTCTGTCACTGCTTCCACATACAGGGCACGTATACTTATCTTTATTAAGAGTTTCGGCCTTATCATTCTCAATTCTTCCATATTTTTTTGCCATCTTGGAGTAATAATCACTTAACGGAAGATAATTCACTTGTCTTCCACAACACACGCATTCTCCTTGTTCTTGTTCAATTTTCTCCTTTATTTGCTTCAAACATGTAATAAGCAAGACAATCGAATCATATGCTTGTTGTAAATTGGTATCTAAAAATATTATATCCTTACATTTTTTGTAAAAGACCCCTAAACTCTCAAAATAGTCGTAATATTCACTTAAATAATTACCACTTGTTGTATTCACGATTTTTTCAAGAACATCCGGAATTGCAGTTATACGTATAGATGCATTATCAAGCAATAAATCGCCTTCGAGATCCTCTTTTAATGACTCAAGGTGTTTTACAAGACAATCAATCATTTCACGACTAACATCACTCATATTTTGTAACTCCCTTTCATAAATCTTTTGCAGTACAGAGTATATTAATATTATATCAAGTAGTGTAACGTTTTTGTAGGAAAATTAATATCGAAAAGCACATTGAGCATTAGTAAGTATTCAGTTATGAAACATAACCCAAAGAGGGGATATAGAAAATGAAAACCATTCATGTCTATATGTTGTAAAAAGAATATTAGAAATACGCTATTGGAAATAGCAAGTATTCTATCTCAGATATTACAAGGTATCTCGCTAATATCTTCACGCTTGATTCCCTAATACTCTATGAAGGCAAACATTTCAACAATCTTGGTTTTATTTATAACCAAAATGGTTTCAGAACAGCTCCAATATTCGATAACGGAAAAAGCTCTTTATTGGCAATCCTCGTTATGATGCCTCCAAATCTATAAAAGAAAACCAAAAGGTAACCTTTGCCAAAGCTTTTCCCTAAACCATACCCATCTAGAAAAAACTCTACTCTTTCTCTTAACCTACCAGAACTAAAAAATTATCTTAAGAGTAAAGATTTATCAAAAGATAAAATATTCTCAAGGTTGTTTTAACTTATTAGTGAAATATGTATCAAAGTGTTTTCTGATCTTGTAATCTAAATCTTTCCAAATCTGCATTAGTCGTAATCTTATAGTTATCCTCATCGTTTTCAATCATTGCGATATTTATACCACCCATAACCGCAAGTTCAGAAGAACCATTGATCATCTATATCTTATTAGTAAGCAAGGCTTTATTAGCATCATAATACTTCTTAAGATCAAATAATTTCAGTGTATGGCCTGCATATCTTGTCTCTGTCAATCAATGTTGTTATACAATTTCCATCCTCTCTCATATATAGAGTATCCTTCATCGGAAGGGAGGCATGCCCCCCTTTATGTATTTCCTTATATTCACCTTAGTGCTTCTCATACATTAACACCTATTTTTATAAATATGTTGCACAGTTATAAATAACCTTATAAGCTTCTATGCTCACATTTTCGTTAGGAAGAACAGTCTTTTCGTATCCAAATGTGTTATTCAGTAACCCTCTGCGGATTCTATACTTTATGTTCATATATTTATTAACCATTTCATCAAAAGTAAGATTAGTTCCAATAAACGAAAAATTCTCATCTTCACGTTCCAATTCCGCATACAAAATCATAATAAAAATGTGCATGTATGTTATATGGCTATTTTTTCGATTGTTGTTCAAATATATTTCATTATCAATCGATATTAGCTTTTCTAAATCTCCTTTTTCCAAAGCACTTAATTCAATTCTGAACACACCATCGTTCAGATTATCCAATTCAGCATAAGAACTCTCTTTATATTCTCCTTCAAAATAATCTTTATACTCTTTCAGTATTATTTCTCTTGCTCTGTCATATCCTCCCATCTTGGAAATACCGCAATCGTGTAAACACCAAAAACCACCTTCTTGCTTAGGTACAACCACCTTGTGTCCTGCTCTTTTAAACTCCAAAGATTGTGATATATCATAAAAATCCCATCTCAAGTCCAAATCATCTCTCCAGTCAAGATCATATTGCGTTATCATGATCATTCCATCTATGGCATCCGCTTCAACATAATCCGTTTTATATAGCGTTTCATTTCCATGCTCGGGATGTCTAAATGTACTGATTATGTTGCTTGCATATGTTCCTCCGAGTTTCCACGAATTGAAACACATTGCATCTTGAGGGAGCTTGTCCGTACCCAGCACTCCAATCATTCCGATTGCATCATCACTGCTAAACACTTTTAATATATCTTTTATGAAATTTACATTGAGAATAAATGTATCCTGGTGCATGTACACTCTGTATTTTGAATCTGAATTTCTCATCAGGAAATTATATGCACTTGTAATTCCAGAGGCATTTCGATACGGATTAATTCTAATTTCATATCCATCCGGTACAATCAACCTATTTATATACCACTTACATTCTTCAAAAACAAACTCATTATTTACACAAATATTAAAATCTATTCTTTTTTCGTTATTCTTAATCATGTTATAAAACTTGACAATCCTTTAAATAATCTTCTTAATATTATCAATGCAATCCGTAATAGTAGCAGTTTTAAATGCATTGTATTTCGAAATATACTTCTCATCCATTCATAAGATACCTCTATAACAGCCGAAATATGATCTGCCGTTACACATGGTCTCTCCACATTATGAATGTCCCATACTAAATAATCACTCCGTATTCACTTCAATGTCTCTTCCAGTTCTTTGATCAAACTACAGAAATCATCACTTTTGTTCTTTATATTCTCTAGTATTTTCAGAGCTTATCCCAAGAGCGACATCTCCATAAACACATTGGCAAGGTACATGCTTATATAATCTTCATCCTCCTGTTGATGCGCTAAATTCCAATATATTCTTATCTTCTGTTTCTCAGATCCACCACAAACATGTTTAAACTAAGATTATTTTCCAATATGTGTAAATTGGGAATACTATCATTAATAAGAAAGTGAATCTGTCTGCAATCAATTAGGTTATAGGCTATTCCATCTGTTAAAGTACTAAACTCGAAACCTGCCATATTATACGTAACAAGGATATCAGGTTCAATCGTTTTTATCTGATTTATCAACGTATTTCTTACTGTACTTCGAGTGTCAATAAATCTCATATCCGTTTCACCGGAATTCTTTAAAGACTCCAACCGCCTTCTTAAACCCTCTCCCATATCTTCCAATCGCTCTTTGTCTGCAGCATCATAAGCATATATTAAATCATCCAGCACATTCTTTTCTGAAAGATATTTATTTAATTCATCATAATTGATCACTGCTATTTTCATAAATTATTTAACAATACACCTATTCTTGAAGGATAATCAAAATACTCTTTAACCTTCGTATGACCATTATCGGCTATCCGTTCTAGTTGCGCTGCATCTTTAAGATAATACTCAGCTTTTGCAAATGCATCCTCCATGCTTTCATACATTATCACGTCTTCGCCGTCAACAAAGTATTCCGCCAGTTCACTCTGGTAATTTGAAAACAACACGCTACCTGCAGCCATTATATCCAAAGCGCGTAACGGAATGCCAGAGCATATGCTTTTTAAAGTAGGACATAGATTAATTTTGCTCTCCGCAAATACCATATTCATTTGATCAAAATATTTAACGGGGCCATGGACTTTGACGTTTTTTGAAATATTGCAATTATCCAAAGTATATAAATGAACATCATAGTTTTCTGATAATCCCTCAAGCAAAAAAACCCTTTCAATATGAGTAATCTGCGTAGCAATTGCATATGCCAGCCCTCTTTTGGTAATTTTGTATTTTGATTGTCCGAAATCAGAATAAGATTTATTTAAAGACTCAATAATTGCATCCGGTATGGATTCTTCAAGGAAATTACATCCGTAAATTCTAAACTGAGACTGAAAGAGGCCCTCTACATATCCTTTAATATACTCATCTGCAGGTATAAGCAGATCATCTAAAACGGATACATACAATCCTCCGACAAAAGATATATCTGAAGTTTTTTTTCCTTTGAAATATTTTGTACTCTTTTCTACCCTTTCTGCATTTACCGCCAGTGGAAGATGAAAGACATTTTTATGACCGAGTGAATTGTATTTCCCCACCTCTGTCCGATCAAAAAGATATATCCGATTTGTATCATATTTAAAATATTCCAAAAGTCTTTCATCCAACGGAGAATCATAACTCCACGAAATATATGGAATTCCCATATCAGAACAAATAATGGCGATCAGCGGAAAAAAATTAATGCTAATCACGACATCATAATGACTTCTTTTCAATTGGATCAAAAAGCGCTCTGAAAAGAAATCATCACAATACCTATCGCTAAAGTGATAATATATGGTACTAACATCATGCCCTGACAATTCCAGTGCAGAGTTTATGTCTTTATATGTATAACTCCCCATGTCAAATAAAAGAATTTTCATATGTTCCTATTTTCGAGTATAAATGTTTATAACAACTGAGTAATTATAGATAAAAATAATCCGGTGCAGGTGCGCCATAGATTTTGAAAAGATTCTCCAGTTGTTCTGCCTGTTTCTTATATACAGGATAATCATGTCCCGCACTATTCATCACCGGTTTCATCCAATCAGCGCCATATAAACAACACAATACCTCTTCATAATCAGCCGGAACCGGAAACATGTAATGCTCAAATTCCATATCAATCGTTTTTTCCATGGCGCTCTTAGGGAAAATACCCCTTTTGCATCCCGGCATGGATAAATCGTTAATATAGCCAACATACTTTGTTTTTGTTTTGTTGTATTTTTGTGATAATTCATCAGCTATCTCAGCGAGGTGTTCGTGCAAAAGATCATCCCTAACAATTTTCCTATTCAGATACTTTTCTACGCCTTCAAGAACCTCCTCAATGTCTTCTTTGGTTGGATTATCTATCAAATCCGCATAAACTTCAGGTATATTGTCTTTGTTAAAACGTGGGTCGGTTCGTATAGCCAAGTATCTTATTATCACATAAATTTGTTCAAAGTTATTTCTTTTCTTGGGATCATCAGGCCAATTATCCAACGGAAACACATCGACGCCAGCACTATATGGACATCCATGAAACCTCTCCAAAAAAACATTATCAATCTGTGGTGCAAATGTATTAATAATACTTCCCGGATACAAACAACTGTCCCTTTTAAAATGCTGTAAATAAAAATCGGGCGATAGATCGCTCTTAACAACCTCAATAAATCTTTTGTAATCATCTCTTGACATAGCTATATCCAGATCATCATCCCATGGTATAAATCCTTTATGCCTTACAGCTCCTAGCAAAGACCCAAAATAAAGAATATATTGTATATCATTTTTTTTACAAACACGATCGATTTCCTTTAGAACTTCTAAACTTGCAGCCCAGAACCTTTTCATCATACTGGTAATCTTGAAGCCTTCTCGTATTTCTGTTTCAAAATACTTCTCATCATAATCCATCATAGTAATATCTCTTTTCTGTTTTCTCTTATTCTTTTCTCAAATATTCCAACATACGTGTAATTCTTTGTTCATACGTGTGATTATCCAATGTAGTCTTCAAACCATGTTCAGCAATTTCTTTTCTTTCTTTATCATGTGAGAGATAATATTCTATTTTGTTTAACATATCTTCTTTACTGTCAAAAGCAATATAATCCTCTCCCTCGGTATAACAATCCGCAAAATCCGCTTGATAATTGCTTAATAAAAACCCTCCTGCGCCCATTATTTCAAAGGCCCTTAATGGTATTCCAGAATGAATGCTGCGAAGTGTGATATTTATATTTATCTTGGCGGTATTATATACATAAGGTGCCACATTGTAATAATCCACCGAACCATGGTTTATTATTGAATTAATCTTATATTTTTCGTTAGGTGTATAAAGATCCAGTACTTTATCACCGTGACCTTTAATACTGTCTGCTATATATTTCAGATATTCTTCTCGTTCTATTGCTGTAAGTTGCCTGTTGATCACATACTCAGAAAAAAGATATTCACGCGTTTCTACACCATCAGGATCCGGTCTGAGAGGAAGATTTTTAGACATATCTGCCATTATATCTTCTGTCATAACATCCTGTATAAAATTATAACCATATATATGCTTTTGGGCTTCCATAATAGCCTCAAGATATCCTCTTGTCTTATCTGAAATATCCTTCATCCTTTTATAAAACTGATGTTTTTCCGTATACAAAGATCCGACAAAAGCTATAGGTGTTTGATTGTACCATTTACTTTTCTTGAAAACATTTCGTTTTGAAACATCATTGATCAAACCCTGTAATCGCTTTGCATTGGCAGCTAACGGGAGATAATGAACCGTATTAATATTATTATTATGAAATTCCATATATTGTGATCTATCAAAAACAAATATGTGATTTGTGGGCAAAATTATAGTATGTGAGTACAATAAAACATACGGATTATCATATATCCACGAAAGATAGATTATTCCTAAATCACTACACGTTCTGGCTATTATGGGATAATAATTAAATGAAAAAACAGCATCTATTTTACGATCATTGCATTCTTTTTTTATTTCATTCTCAATCTTATCGTCCTGATGCAATTCCCCGTTCCCATCAAAAGGATAACAATACACCATATGATGTAATGCCTTAAAAGCGTCTTTTATGTCCTCATTACCGTAACTTTTCCATTCTATAAACAAAACATTCATAATTAAATTATATATACAATTGGAGGTGTTTTCAATCAATTGCGCCATATAATCAATGCGTGACATACGTTTACAGTCATATCCTTGCATAATACAAAACCATATATACCTCAATCTCTATCTGTTATAATATATGTGTAAGGAGGTTATTATATGTATACAAATGCATCTTTATCTGAACAGTTAAAAAAATTAGATAAAGAATTGACTGAAATTGCCAACAGCAAAGAACATAGTCTGACTATCATAGAATCCATTTGCTCTTCCGTAGATTCTTATGTTTTGCATCCATCTATAGATGTGCTGAATACTATCTTTAATTATTATAAAGATTCAAAGTTTATACAAACTGCCGAATCCAGACGTTTGTATGTAATATGCACTATTTTGAAGACAGAGCTTGAGAACAATTCTGCATCTATCTTTTCAAGTAATCTCAATAATGTCCAGGAATTATATGACAGATATATACACTGTATATTTATGATACGACGTTTATTACTTGATGTTCCCTACGAATTAAAAAGCGAAGCAGAAGATTACCTAACCGGTATTGATTTATCACCTTATGCCTATATATCATTACTATCAAATGAATTATATGAAGACTATGAGTATGCCCTTCATATTATTGCAAACCTGATGCATGACCGGTGGAATCCTTTGCAAAATGCTTATTTTGCCATGCATATAGCAGAATGTTTTCCAACAGAAAACAATTATCTCAATGTTGCCTCGTATTGCATGGATTTACAACATTACAATCTCGCATACGAATACCTTTTAAAAATCCCAGATCCCTCACCGACTACCCTTGAATTGTTATTAACCCTAAAAGGAGCACTGAATGAATGATAAAAAATTTGCCTTTATAATATGCACCAACAATGAGATGTTTATAAATGAATGCTTAACTTATATATCTCTACTGCATATACCCGATGGCTATATAGTTGATACATTGACCATAACAGACGCTAAAAGTATCACTTCCGGATATAACGAAGGGATGTCCGCCTCAGATGCAAAATATAAAATATATATGCATCAGGATGTTTTTATTTTAAACAAATACATGCTCTATGACATAATTGACATTTTTAATTCAGATTCAAGTATTGGAATGATTGGAATGGTTGGTTATAAAACCATTGCTCCAACAGGTAAAATGTGGGATGCTGAAAGGTGTGGTGCTACAAAGCTATATGGGGCTTTACGTAATTATCCCAATTCATTTTACAGATTCAAAGAATACATATCATATAAATATGACCTTATAAATGACGGATTAACAGATGTTGCAATTATAGACGGTCTTATGATGATTACTTCTCAAGACATTCCGTGGGACGAGGACACTCTTAAGGGCTGGGACTTTTATGATGCTTTTCAAAGCATACGCTTTTTGGAAAAATCTTACAGGATTGTTGTTCCCAACCAAATATTCCCTTGGTTCATTCATGATGATGGTTATATTCTTTCGATGTGGGACTACAATAAAAACCGAAAAGTATTTCTCGATAAATATCATAAATACGTTGGATTGGATGCAAAAAAAATACGAGCATTGTCTTAAATGTCAATGCTCGTATTATATAATCAATTTTATTACTGAAGAAGAGATAATACACCCTGATTAGACTGATTTGCCTGAGCGAGCATAGACTGTCCTGCTTGAGCGAGGATGTTGTTATTTGAATATCTAACCATCTCTGAAGCCATATCAGTATCACGGATAGCTGATTCAGCTGCTGTTGTATTCTCAACAACGTTGTTAAGATTGTTAATTGTATGCTCTAATCTGTTCTGTACTGCACCGAGATCAGATCTCTGCTCATTCAGAGTTTTGATGCCCTTCTTAATGCTTTCTATAGCTGAGTTAGCATTGTCTGCTGTATCAACCTTTACACCATCAACTGAAAGTCCTGTTGCATCCATAGACTTAATGGTTAACTCTATTGTCTGGCTCTTTTCAGCGCCAACCTGAAGTCCAACCTTAGTAAATGTTCCATCAAGCAAGCTCTGCTCGTTGAAAGATGTTGAAGAAGCTACTCTGTTGATCTCAGACTTAAGTGCCTGAACTTCCTTGTCAATATATCCGCGATCCTCTGACTGATTTGTGCCATTGGCTGCCTTAACTGCAAGTTCGTTCATTCTCTGAAGCATATCATGAACTTCATTGAGTGCACCTTCTGCTGTCTGTACGCATGAGATACCATCCTGTGCGTTTGCAGCTGCCTGTGTAAGACCTCTTACCTGTCTTCTCATCTTTTCAGATATAGCCAATCCTGCTGCATCATCTGCTGCACGATTGATTCTGTATCCTGAAGATAATTTCTCTGTGCTCTTAGCCTGTGTTGCTGTGTTTACTCCCAACATTCTGTTGGAATTCATTGCTGTTAAATTGTGCTGTACTACCATATTATTTCCTCCTTGAAATCATCGCACCCAATCCTTTGGGCGGTTGCTAATCTACTTCGCCTCCGGCTCGCACTTTCCTTCGACTACGTAGTAGTTACTGCAGGTCTTGCTATTGTGCGGATAACTCAACTCTGCTGCTTTATTGAAGTGCAACACTTGTTGCCCTACAATCATTATATCGTACTAGAATATAAAAATCATTAGCGATTTTTATAAATTTTTAAAAATTTTTTTGTTCAACACTCCAAATACCAGTATTACTAATTCTTTTCATCCATAAAACTTGAAGACATTACGCTCATTCCCGTCATATTTCTATAGTAATCATATGCCGCTTTTGAGTTTACTCTATTCTTTTTAATTCCTTGTCTTTCCTTTGCGAAGTAACCCTCTATCATCTTCTTGTTCCTGGCTTCCTGAGCCTGAATTGTAGAACTAAGTTCTGTTATTATCGTAATCTTGTTCTGCAGTTCCTTGATCTTGTCAGCATATTTTGATCTGTTTTTTTTCAATTCATCGGATACGCGCTCATACAATGATTCAAAACCTTCGTCGAGTTTCTCAAGTCTTTCTATAAGCACTCCTTTTTCTTCAATAGCTGAATCAAAACTGTTTATGTCCGGTTCACCTTCAGAAAAAGCTAATTCCTGTTTCTTATTATATTCTTGTATCTCTTTGAGTAGCTTAATCTTATCATCAAGACTTTCAGAAAGAATATCAAGACTGTTACTCATCATCAGATCCCTTTCCGCTATTGATCCTCATGACCTCTTTCCATGTATCACGTACAGAATGAAGATGTTCATTGACTTCCTTGAGGATTACTGCATCCTTTTTTAGATTTGCTTCAACGAGCCTGGTCCCTAAATATGAGTATATATTCTCAAAATCCTGGGCTACTGTATATCTCATATCAAGTGTCTGGCGAAGATAGTCAATAATCCTCTGCGCTTTGATGATGTTGGTATGTGCTTTTGGTACATCACCATCTTCAATAGCTTTCTCGGCTATATTGCAGAACTTGATAGCACCTTCATACAGCATCAACGTGAGTTCAGCAGGAGAGGCTGTCATTACCTTGTTGTTATTATACTGTGCATATGCATTAGGCAGTGCCATATTACTGTGATCCTCCTAACATTGATGTCAATGCACTTGTTTTACTCTGCATTTTAGCCATGGCTGTTTCCATTTTCGAAAATTTCTTATACCACATATCTTCATACTCATTAAGCTTCTTCTCGAGTTCAGAAATCTTGGAATTATAACTTGTATATTCTTCCTTAATCTTTTTGTCATCGTAGAAACTGCCAAAGCTTCTGTATCCGTCTACAGATTTTGACATATCGCTCATCTTGCCATACAGATTCTGAGATAACTTGGTAAAGAATGAAATAACCGTATCAGGATCACTGGCTATCATGCTCTTAAGTTTATCAGCATTTCCTGATGTATCAGCATCATCCGCGTCACCATCTATATGATACGCATTCTTTTCATTCTCGGGAGCATCGAAGTATCCAAGTGTAGATATTCCGAAATCACTAAGATACATGTTCTTTCCACCAATACTGATCCCCTCTGACATCACCATCTTAAGTGCAGACGCGACATCATTAACACTTGAGTCTTTTCTAAGTGCAGAATCCTTAAGTTTCTTCTCCCACTCTTCGACTTCTCTGTCACTAAGCTCTGCCTTTTCATCTTCTGTAAGTGGCTCAAGCTTACTATCTTCTGCATTATAAAGCTTGTCCATCTCATTGATGATTGAATTGTATTCCTTAAGAAAGTTCTTAACCATATCATAAATACCATCTGTATCTGTCTGAGTGGTTAATGTGACCTTCTCGCCTTCTTTTGTCTCATTAAGTGCTGTAATGGTAAGACCGTTTATTTCAAATACATTCTTATCGCTCTTAAACTCAGCATCATTTAACTTAATAATAGCATCCTGTGCCTTAACCTTGGTCGCTGTATTTCCTTTAAGATCACTAACTTCAAAGTCTGTGGCTGCTTTTGTTTTCTGATCAGCACTTAGCAAACCAAGCGAAGAAAGCATCTTAGCGCCATTTGCATCAGTTGCTTCCATAGAAAAATCGTTTTTCTCACCTGAATTCTTCGCACTAACAAAGAATCTCTGATTATTTTCATCAAAGCTTGCATTCAGTCCTGCTTCTTTAAATTTATTGAGTACATCAGAAATAGTAGTATTCTCATCAAAGTTTACTGTCTGTTCCTCGCCATTAACAGTAAGTTTAAAACTTCCAGCTTCTGTTATACCAAGATTGCTCATCTTTGTGAGTGCCGTAAACTTTCCAGTTTTTCCAGCTGCATCTGTAACCTCGCCACCAGTAAGATATGCAGTCTTAGCAAGTTGAGTTACTTCCAAGGTCTGTACACCGTTTACAGCCTTTCCGCCTGTGATAACACTTGCCGCACTTGAATTAGAAACTTTAGTGGTTTTCTTTGCATATGCATCAGTGAAACGCATATTTGACAGATACTTTGATTGAAGATTCTTAAGCTTTGAGTTAAGATCTTTCCATGCATTCTGTTTGTAATCTATTGTCTTTTGTTTCTTCTTAGCTTTATCCACTTTGACTTTTCTAACATCTACAAGCTGTTGGATAATGCTCTCTGTATCCATACCGGACATCATGCCCGTCATTCGCATAGCCATAAATAGCCCTCCTTATCGTTTTTCATCAACAAGGATTCCTGCCATCTCCCATACTTTTGCTATCATATCCAGAGTTTTCTCCGGAGGGAGTTCTTTTATAACTTTCTTGGTATCCTTATCCACTATCTTAATAGTTACTCTGTTGGTACCCTCGTGAATCCCAAATACTGCCTCGCTGTTTGTTGAGTTCTTATTAATGTTCTCAACAACCTTCTTGATAGCATCATTCTCGGCCTTGGTATTCTCTCTCTGTTCGTCTTCGCTCTTTCTGTCTTCGCGGGTATCACTTTCGGATGCCTTTGCTACCTCAAATGTCATCGCATCGATTTTCGGGGTAGCTGAATCAGCCAAGTTTACATCCGTGTTCTCAGCTTCTTTCTGTGTTGTTATGGGTTGAACCCTAACCGTTGACTGTAGCTGCATCGCTGTCATGGTTCCGATCGGTTCTACTGCCATTTAAGTCACCTCCTTGTGCTTTCTACCATTACCTAAACTTAAAGTCCACTACATGCCGGGCTTATATTATAAACCCGGCATATACATTGCTACTTATACGTTTCATATATTATATCGGTCAAAAATACGTATTCTTAACCCCTAAATAAAAATTTATTTCTTAAAGAAATCACTGAGAGCTGTCAGGCTGTCTGAACTCATAGCCTGTTCGTTCTCCTGCTGAATCTGGAGATATACTTCCTTTCGGTAAACCGGTACTTCCTTGGGTGCCGTTATACCTATCTTCACCTGATCACCCTTGAGTTCAAGGACAGTTATCTCAATGTTATTATTGATGACGATAGCCTCGCCTTTTTTTCTCGATAATGCTAACATATTACGCCTCCTCCTTCATCTTTTCGAGTATGTCATATATGGGGAAG
>JAEEGJ010017571.1_pt1 | contig 16149 bp, 10 predicted proteins | sample 8958761 | NCBI WGS metagenome assembly JAEEGJ01 (sample SAMN16246546, study PRJNA631951) | gut metagenome | biome: gut microbiome; feature: rumen; material: RS-attached | host: Bos | place: Iran: Karaj | collected 2018-10
GAAATCGTTCAGAGCCTTGGTCATAGGAGCCAAGCAGTTGGTTGTACAAGAAGCAGCGCTGATAACAGTGTCAGCAGGAGTCAGAGTCTTGTGGTTAACGTTGTAAACGATGGTGGGCAGGTCATTGCCAGCAGGAGCAGAGATAACAACCTTCTTAGCACCAGCAGTCAGGTGAGCAGAAGCCTTCTCCTTAGAAGTATAGAAACCTGTGCACTCCAGAACAACGTCTACATCCAGCTTACCCCAAGGCAGCTCAGCAGCGTTAGGAATAGCGTAGATAGTGATCTTCTTACCATCAACAACGATGTAGTCCTCACCAGCCTCTACAGTGTGCTTGTTCTCACCGAACTTGCCACAGAAACCACCCTGAGCGGTGTCATACTTCAGCAGATGAGCCAGCATCTTGGGGCTGGTCAAGTCGTTGATTGCTACTACCTCATAACCCTCGGCCTCGAACATCTGACGGAATGCGAGACGACCAATACGGCCAAAACCGTTAATTGCTACTTTTGTCATAATTCTAAAACTTTTTTATAAAAATGAGTTATAAATTTGCTTTCTCCATCAAAAAATGTGCCTTTTGTTGCACTTTTTTCTGTTTTCGGGCACAAAGTTACAAAAAAATATCTATATTTGCATTCGAATTCAGTCTTAATTTAAGTGAAAAGTGAAAAAGCGAAAGCGAAAAAGTGTCAAACGAACGTTTCACGGCTGATATTGCAAAATGCAGTTAGCAAAATGCGGTCTTCGGTCAATAGAGAATGGGGCATTATTATTTAAGTCAAACTTATATTTTTTACGACTATGGGATTTATTAAAGAATTCAAAGAGTTTGCCATGAAAGGCAATGTGATGGACATGGCAGTCGGTGTTATCATCGGTGGTGCTTTCGGTAAGATTGTATCTAGTCTGGTCAACGATGTACTGATGCCTCTTGTGGGTATGATTACGGGCAACATCGACTTTACGACGTTGACATTCAAGATTGGCGAGGGTGAGGATGCTGCCGTGCTGGCCTATGGCAATTTCATCCAGAACACTGTCGACTTCATCATCGTCGCTTTCTGTATCTTCCTGATGCTGAAGGCCATCAACAAGCTGAACCGCAAGAAGGAAGAGCCCGCTGCTCCTGAGGCTCCCAAGGGTCCCACGCAGGAAGAGTTGCTCGCTGAGATTCGTGACCTATTGAAGAACAAGTAATTATTTATTGGGAAAAGAAAGATTTGAAAAAGACATTAGATTTCAAACCCAAATTCTTTTCGGCCATCAAGAACTACGACCGTAAGACCTTCGTAGCCGACTTGATGGCCGGACTGATTGTGGGTATCGTTGCGCTGCCGTTGGCCATTGCCTTCGGTATAGCCAGTGGTGTAAGCCCTGAGAAGGGCATTATCACTGCCATCGTCGCCGGACTATTTATATCGTTGTTCGGTGGTAGTAAAGTTCAGATTGGTGGACCTACAGGCGCCTTCATCGTCATCGTCTATGGCATCATCCAGCAGTATGGCATTCAGGGACTGACCATTGCCACGCTGATGGCTGGCGTATTCCTCATCATGCTGGGTGTGTTGCGACTGGGTACCATCATCAAGTACATTCCCTACCCCATCGTGGTAGGTTTCACCAGCGGTATTGCCGTCACCATCTTCACCACACAGGTGAAAGACCTGCTGGGCATGTCGATAGACGGTGCCATTCCCAGCGACTTCATAGCGAAATGGGGTGTATACCTATCTAATATAGGTAATATAGACCCGTGGAGTGCGTTGGTGGGTATTATCAGTGTGGCCATCATTGCTGCATGGCCCATGCTGGCACGTTTGTTCCACTTGTCACCACTCAAGGCACTGCCTGGTTCACTGGTTGCCATCATCGTGATGACTGTTGCCGTGCTGTTGCTCAAAGAGTATGTTGGTGTAACGAGTGTCGAGACCATTGGCGACCGTTTCAGCATCAACTCCACCCTGCCAGGTGCCGTGGTTCCTGAACTGTCATGGGAGACCATCAAGGGACTTGTTGGTCCTGCGGTCACCATCGCCGTCTTAGGTGCTATCGAGTCGCTGCTGTCGGCAACCGTTGCTGATGGTGTCATTGGCGACCACCACAACTCTAACACAGAGCTGATTGGTCAGGGTATTGCCAATTTGGCATCGCCCATCTTCGGTGGTATTCCTGCTACAGGCGCCATCGCCCGTACCATGACCAATATCAACAACGGTGGACGCACACCGGTGGCTGGCATCATCCATGCTGCCGTGCTGATGCTCATCTTCCTGTTCCTCATGCCACTGGCACAGTATATCCCCATGGCTTGTCTGGCTGGTGTGTTAGTCGTTGTGTCATACGGCATGAGTGGCTGGCGCTCGTTCTTGGCAATGACACGCAATCCAAAGAGTGATGTTACCGTGCTCTTGCTGACATTCTTCCTCACCATCATCTTCGACCTTACCGTCGCTATCGAGTTCGGCCTCATCTGTGCTTGTCTGCTCTTCATGCGTCGTATGTCGGAAACCACCGATGTCAAGGCTATCTATGACGAGATTGACCTCAACGAGGACGCAGATATGCAGGCTGGCAACTTAGAGCACCTCACCATCCCTGAGGGCGTGGAGGTCTACGAGATCAACGGTCCGTACTTCTTTGGTGCCGGTAACCGCTTCGAGGATATCATGGCCCGTTACGGTCGTCATCCCAAGGTGCGCATCATCCGCATGCGTAAGGTACCATTCATCGATTCCACAGGTCTCCACAACTTGGAGAACATGTGCTTGATGAGTCAGAAGGAGGGTATCACCATCGTCCTCTCCGGTGTCAACGAGAAGGTAGATGCTGTACTGCGTCGCAACAACTTCGAACAGCTGTTGGGCAAGGAGAACATTTGCAACCACATCGACCTCGCCCTGGCTCGTGCCAGCGAGATTGTGAGTAAATAATCCACCTATCATACAACAAAAAAGCGTCTCAGTTTTTTGAGATGCTTTTTTGTTTGGGTCACTCCCACTCGATCGTTGCGGGTGGTTTTGACGAGATGTCGTAGCAGACGCGATTGACGCCACGAACCTTGTTGATAATCTCGTTAGAGACCTTCGCCAAGAAGTCGTAGGGCAGATGGGCCCAGTCGGCAGTCATGGCATCCGTAGAGGTAACAGCACGGAGGGCGACAGGATTCTCGTAGGTACGTTCATCGCCCATGACGCCCACCGAACGAACGGTAGAGAGAAGGATGGCGCCGGCCTGCCATACCTTATTATATAATGTCTCACCATCAGTATCGACATATTCGCGGAGTCCACGGATATAGATGTCGTCGGCATCCTGCAGGATGCGAACTTTCTCGCGGGTGATGTCGCCCAGAATGCGGACGGCAAGGCCTGGGCCAGGGAAGGGATGACGCGAGATGAGGTGCTCAGGCATCTGAAGCTGACGCCCCACACGACGCACCTCGTCTTTAAACAGCCACTTCAGGGGCTCGCAGAGCTGCAAGTGCATCTCCTTAGGCAGACCACCCACGTTGTGGTGGCTCTTGATGACCTTACCCGTGATGTTCAACGACTCAATACGGTCAGGATAGATAGTACCCTGAGCGAGCCACTTGGCATCGGTAATCTTCTTGGCCTCGGCATTGAACACCTCGACGAAGTCGCGACCAATAATCTTGCGCTTTTGCTCTGGTTCGGTGACACCTGCAAGGTCAGCAAAGAACTTTTCGCTAGCATCGACGCCAATGACGTTCAAGCCCAGTACCTTGTAGTCGTCCATAACCTGCTGGAACTCATTCTTGCGCAGCATGCCGTGGTCAACGAAGATACAGGTCAGGCGATTGCCAATCGCCTTGTTAAGCAGTACAGCAGCGACAGAGCTGTCCACACCGCCAGAAAGACCCAGGATGACGCGGTCGTTGCCCAACTGCTCTTTGAGTTCAGCAACAGTGGTGTCAACAAACGAGGCAGCGCTCCACTCCTGACGAGAACCGCAGATGTCTACCACGAAGTTCTTCAGCAACTGGGTACCCTGCAATGAGTGGTACACCTCGGGGTGGAACTGAACGGCCCAAACGGGTTGCTTGGTAGAGGCAAAGGCTGCGTTGGTCACATCGGCTGTAGAACCAATCACCTTGAAGTCGCTGGGGATGGCGGTAATAGTATCACCATGACTCATCCACACCTGCGAGCGCTGATCAAATCCTTTGAACAGCGGGTTCGTGGTGTCTACCGTCTTGAGGTTGGCACGACCATACTCACGGGAGTCAGCCTTCTCAACCTTACCGCCCAGCGTGTGGGAGATAAACTGTGCACCATAGCAGATGCCCAGCACAGGCACCTTGCCAACAAACTGCGAGAGGTCTACCTTAAACGCCTCTGGGTCATGGACCGAATAAGGCGAACCACTAAGGATGACACCGATGACATCAGCATCGTCACCCTTGGGGTACTTGTTGTAAGGCAAAATCTCACAGAAGGTGTCGAGTTCGCGCACCCTGCGGCCAATGAGCTGCGTGGTCTGAGAACCGAAATCTAAAATGATAATCTTTTGCATTTTTACTATAATGATTGAATAAACTTTTCTGCTTGATCCAATGTCTCAATTTTGCCGACGTCCATGAGTTGGAGGTCAGGCTTCACCAAACCAACGATAGGTGCACGATGGCAGACGGAGAGGTAAAAGTCGATGATGGGGAAACGCTCTGGGAAACGCTCCATGAGGGGGAACAGACGAGGCGAGAAGGAATGGATGCCTGAGAAAGCAAACATATTCAGTTCCTCACCATGCTGTGAAAGACCTGTACGGCGAACATACTCGTATGGGCTCTTGATCTCGCCCGTCTCTACGTTCTTCCAACCCATCAGGTGCATGGCATTATCGAACAAGAGATAGCGCTTGGTCTTGCGCTGGCTGACCAACAGCACAGCATCCTCATCAGGCTGGTGCTGACGGGCAAACCAGTCGTAGTTGACATTATCAAGGATATCGACGTTATGAATCAGGATGGGTTGATCGTCACGAAACAGCGCTTGCGCCTTCTTCAGTCCACCACCCGTCTCCAACAGTTGGTCACTCTCGTCGCTGAAATGTACCAGCGGCGCATAGTCCTGTTCCTTGACGTAGTCGATAATCTGTTGCGCAAAATGATGGATATTCACGACGAAGCGGTCGTAGCCCTGAGACATCAGGCGACGGATATTAATGTCTAGAAGAGGTCGTCCGCCTACAGGCACCAATGCTTTGGGCATCGTGTCGGTCAGGGGCTTTAAACGGGTGCCGAGTCCTGCGGCAAAAATCATTGCTTGTCTCATAAAACGTGCAATTCTCTTTTTTCGTGGTGCAAAGGTACGAATAATTGCGGAATTTTTACTATATTTGCACGCAGATTTTGAAACAACACATAAAAATATGAAAACTAAAGCCCTACAAACAACCTTGGCAGCAACATGCTGCATGGCGATGGTGGCATCTTGTCAGCCCACCTCTAACCTCTCAACGGCCGACTCTCAGCCCTCAACTCCAGGCAATCCCTACATGCCGTTATGGGAACACATTCCCGACGGTGAGCCGTATGTATTCGAAGACCCCGACCAGCCCGCCAAGCAGCGTGTCTATGTCTATGGCTCGCACGACAACTTGATAACCGAGTATTGCGGTCGCGACCAGGTAGTATGGTCGGCATCTGTCGACAGTCTGAACAACTGGCGCTATGATGGTATCATACTGGTGGTTGACAAAAACCGTGATGGCGAACCTTTTGACTCTGCAGGTACTGCTGACGTGCTGTATGCACCTGATGTAACACTGGTGACAGATGCCAATGGCAAGAAAACCTACTACCTATTCCCCAACGACCAGACGGGTTCTCGCAACGGACTGATTACCAAGAGTGACCGTCCTGACGGACCTTTTGAGGTGTGCAACTGGAGCAAGGAGAATCCCAACTTGGTGGATGGCGTGCTGCAGTTCGACCCTGCCGTATTTGTCGACGACGATGGTCGCGTGTATGGCTACTGGGGCTTTGAACGCTCCTATGCCGCTGAGTTCGACCCAACGACAATGGCTACCGTCAAGCCTGGTACCAAGATTGTGGAGGATATGATTTCCGGTCGCAACCAGGACGGCATCTTCAGTTTCTTCGAGGCTTCCAGCATCCGTAAGATCAAGGATAAGTATGTGTTCATCTATAGCCGTTTCACCAAGGACGGTGAATTCGGTTTGCCTACAAGCAACTACACCTTGGCCTATTGCTACAGCGACAATCCCTTAGGCCCTTGGACCTATGGCGGCACTATCATCGACGGTCGCGGCAGTGAGAAGGACGAGCAGGGCAATGTGATTGCTTCAGCAACACCCGATGGCAATACCCACGGCAGCATCTGCGAGATCAATGGCCAGTGGTATGTCTTCTACCACCGTCAGACAGGCACCAACGAGTATGCTCGTCAGGCCATGGTGGCACCCATCGACGTGAAGGTCGAGGAAGGTAAGGGCGGCAAGGTGGAAATCAGCGAGGGTGAGTACAACAGTCAGGGCTTTGCACTGAATGGTCTCGACCCCTTTGAGCGCCATTCTGCTGGTATCTGCTGCTGGTACACGGGGCCGAAGCCTGCCACCCACGAGTGGCCCAACAATACGTTCTATGGTTCGTATGTGGCTGCTGGCTATGGTACAGACGACAAGTTCGACGCCCCATACGATCTTCGCAACAACACCAATCTGGTAGTGAACAATACCGATGGTTCTATCGTGGGTTACAAGTACTTCAACTTCGATGCAGACCGTTTGGATACCGAGAATGACCTGATGCTTGTCCTGCGACTGATTCCAGAAGGCATTGACGGCACCATTGACATCATGCAAGATCGCCCCTGGGCATCACAGGGTGGCAAGAAGATTGGCGAGGTAACGCTGAAGGCCGACATGCCAAAGGAATGGTGTGACATGGCAGTAGGCATCGATAAAACCGACCTCACTGGCAAGCATGCCATCTTCTTTGTCTTTAAGTCCGATACCAAGGACAAGTCACTCTGTACACTTGACAACTTTGAATTTTGTCATTCCAAATAACAACAAAAACTAACACTCAATTATCAACTATGAAAAGATTACTCTTTATGGCAGTGACTGCCATGCTGACAACCGCGGCAACAGCCCAAGTGAAGTATCCGTTCCAAGACCCATCGTTGTCTAACAAAGAACGCGTAGAGAACCTGTTGTCCCTGCTGACCCCCGACGAGAAGGTGGGACTGATGATGAACAAGTCTGTTTCAGTAGACCGACTCGGCATCCCCAGTTACAACTGGTGGAGCGAGGCTTGTCATGGTGTGCGCCAGGGAGGTTACACTGTCTATCCGCAACCCATTGGTATGGCGGCAGCCTTTAATGCGCAATTGGTCTATGATGTTTTCTCGCAGGTCAGCGACGAGGCCCGTGCCAACTGGAACCGCACCGACCACAACGACCCCAAGCTGTTCAACGTGCCACAGGGCGTGACCTACTATCCTGGCAATCCTGAGCTGACGTTCTGGTGTCCGAACGTTAACATTTTCCGCGACCCGCGCTGGGGACGTGGTCAGGAGACCTGCGGTGAGGACCCCTACATGAATGCCGTACTGGGCGTGCAGACCGTCTTGGGCATGCAGGGCAACAACGACAAGTATTTCAAGACCCACGCCTGTGCCAAGCACTATGCCGTACACAGTGGTCCGGAGCCCTTGCGCCACTCGATGAATGTGGAGCCTACCAACCGTGACCTGTGGGAAACCTATCTGCCAGCCTTCAAGGCACTGGTCAAGAAAGCCAATGTCCGCGAGGTGATGTGTGCCTACCAGCGTTTTGAGGGCAAGCCCTGTTGTACCAGCGACCGTCTGCTCATTGACATCCTGCGCAACAAGTGGGGCTACGATGCTATTGTGCTCACCGACTGCGACGCCATCAACAATTTCTATAATAAAGGACAGCACGAGACACACGACGGTCCGCTCAGCGCCTCTGTCGATGCCGTGCTCAACGGTACCGACCTGGAGTGTGGCAAGGTGTTCATGTCGCTGGCTGAGGGTCTGAAGAAAGGAATGATCAAGGAGTCTGACCTCGACAAACACCTGCGCTATACGCTGATGGGCCGCTTCGAGCTGGGCATGTTCGATCCTGCCGAGATGCTGCCATGGGCCAATATCCCTGCTTCTAACATCAGCAGTGAGGAGCACGATGCCCTTGCTACTCAGGCTGCCCGTGAGTCAATGGTGCTGCTGGAAAATAAGGCCAATGGGACCAATGGGGCCAATGTGCTTCCTCTGAGTAAGAGCATCAAGACCCTCGCCGTCATCGGTCCCAATGCCGACGACGTGGAACTGCTGAACGGCAACTATGGTGGCACGCCTACCGACAACCACAAGCACTCATTGCTGGAGGGCATCAAGGCCGCCCTGCCCAACACGAAGATTATCTACGAGAAGGCTTGCGAGCTGAACGACGAGTACACCACCGTTCACCACCTGCAAGACTTCAACGGCGGCAAGGGTATCAAGGTGGAGTTCTTTAATAATAAGGAACTGGCTGGCGAACCCGCCAAGACCGACTACTATAACGAACTGAACTTCTCGACGTTTGGTGCCTGGGGCTTTGCACAGGGTGTCAATCGCGACACGCTCTCAGTTCGTCTCAGTGGCCAGTATGTGTCAACGTTCACTGGCGAGATGAAGTACACACTGACTACCGACAACGGCTACGTGCTGAAAGTCAATGGCGAGGTTGTTGAGGAAGCTCAGCCCACTCGTGGTCGTCGTGGCTTCGGTTTCGGACGCCGTGTAGAGTACAAGTCGTTCCCCGTTGAGCAGGGCAAGACCTACGACGTGGTCATTGAATACAAGCACGGCAACGGACAGTTCGCCATGTTGCGCGGCGACATCTGTGAGCGTAAGTTGGCCGACTTCACCGAGCTGGCTAACAAAGTCAAAGGGGCCGACGCCATCATCATCATTGGTGGTATCTCTGCCCGCATGGAGGGCGAAGGTGGTGACAAGCAGGACATCGAACTGCCGAAGGTGCAGCAGATGCTCGTCAAGGCTATGCACCAGACCGGTCGTCCCGTCATCTTCGTCAACTGCTCCGGTTCTGCCATCGCCTTTGGCAGTGTCGAGGGACAGTACGACGCCCTGTTGCAGGCTTGGTATCCTGGTCAGGGTGGCGCCAAGGCACTCGCTGAGGTACTGTTTGGCGACTACAACCCTGGCGGCAAGCTGCCCGTCACCTTCTATCGTTCCAACAACGACCTGCCCGACTTCCTGGACTACTCCATGAAGAACCGCACCTACCGTTACTTCACGGGCCAGCCGCAGTACGCTTTCGGCTACGGTCTGAGCTACACCACGTTCAGCGTTGGCAAGGGTAAGATGACGGCGAAATCCGCTAAGGCTGGCAAGACGAACAAAGCCTATACCGTACTGGCTATCCCTGTCACCAATACCGGCAAGCGCGAGGGCACCGAGACCGTACAGGTTTATGTGAAGCGTCTCGACGATGCCGGCGCTCCTATCAAGGCGCTGAAGGGTTTCCAGAAGCTGACTTTGAAACCTGGCGAAACAAAGAGGGCTGTGATTGCGCTGGACAGCGAGGCCTTTGAGTATTACGACGAGATGATTGACGAGCTGGCTGTCAAGCCCGGCCGTTACCAGATCCTCTATGGCACCTCGTCGCAGGACAAAGACCTGCAGAAACTTGATTTCACAGTGAAATAAACGAATGATGGGGATGGTTTCGAGCCATCCCCATCATTCGTTTTAGTATGCCTGTTCATGGACCCCTTTGACCGCACGGCCAGAGGGGTCATTCATATTCTTAAAGGCCGCATCCCATTCGAGGGCGATGGCGGTAGAGCAGGCTACGCTGGCCTCGCTGGGAACGCTCTTGGCAGCGCTGTCGCTAGGGAAGTGCTCAGCGAAGATGCTGCGATAATAATACTCTTCCTTGTTCTTCGGCGGATTGATGGAGAAGCGCTCGGCGGCATGCGCCATCTGCTCGTCGGTGACAGCTTCAGCGGTAATCTGCTTCAGCGTGTCAATCCAACTGTAGCCTACGCCATCGCTGAACTGCTCCTTCTGGCGCCAAGCCACCTCTTCGGGCAGCATGTCGGCAAAGGCCTCGCGAACAATCTTCTTCTCCATCGTCTTTCCCGGGCACATCTTGGCCTCGGGATTGGTACGCATGGCCACATCCAGAAACTCCTTGTCGAGAAACGGCACACGCCCCTCAACACCCCAGGCCGACAGACTCTTGTTGGCACGCAGACAGTCATACATATACAGCTTCGAGAGCTTGCGCACGGTCTCGTCATGGAAGTCCTTGGCCGTGGGTGCCTTGTGGAAATAGAGGTAGCCACCGAAGATCTCGTCGGCACCCTCGCCGGAGAGCACCATCTTGATGCCCATCGACTTGATGACACGCGCCAGCAGGTACATCGGTGTTGAGGCGCGGACGGTGGTGACGTCGTAAGTCTCGATGAAATAAATGACGTCGCGGATGGCGTCAAGTCCCTCCTGAATGGTATAGTTGATTTCGTGGTGCACGGTGCCGATATGGTCGGCCACCAGCTTCGCCTTGGCCAGGTCGGGCGCACCCTTCAGTCCCACGGCAAACGAGTGCAGGCGGGGCCAGTAAGCCTTCGTCTTCGAGTCGTCCTCGATACGCATCTCAGAATATTTCTCGGCAATGGCGGAGATGACGCTGGAGTCCAGACCGCCCGACAGCAGCACGCCGTATGGCACGTCCGACATCAACTGACGCTTCACGGCAGCGGTCAGAGCGTCGTGGATGTCCTGCACAGAAGCCTCGTTGTCCGTTACGGCCTCATAGTCAAACCAATCACGCTTGTAGTAGCGTTTTAGTTTAGAGTGTAGAGTGTAGGGTGTAGAGTTTGCTACAGCCGTAGATTCTGCACTCCCCTCAAGGGCGGTAGCAAACTCTACATTCTCCGCTCTACACTCTCCACTCCAAAGGTAGTGTCCCGGCAAAAACGGCTCGTAGCGCTCGCACTGTCCCTCGAGGGCCTTGAGCTCCGAGGCCACATACACCGTGCCGTCGCTGTCGTACCCTATATATAAAGGTATCACGCCGATGGGGTCGCGGGCAATGAGGAACTCATTCTTCTCCTCGTCGTAAAGCACAAAGGCGAAGATTCCGCTGAGTTGTTCCAACATCTGACAAATCTGTTCATGGGTGTAACCACTCCCCTCGCCCTTTGGAGAGGGGCTGGGGGTGAGGTTTTTATACAACGCCAAAATCACCTCGCAGTCCGAGCCCGTCTGGAACTCATACTGTCCGGCATAGCGGCGGCGAATCTCCTGGTGGTTGTATATCTCGCCATTGACAGCGAGCACCTGTTTCCTGTCGGGCGAGAACAACGGCTGTCCCCCACTCTCTGGGTCAACAATGCTCAGCCGCTCGTGGGCAAGGATGGCGCTGCCGCCACAATATATACCACTCCAGTCCGGTCCGCGGTGGCGGATCTTCTGACTCATCTTCAATGCCTTATCGCGCAGCTCGTGCGTCTGCTCCTTGACGTTCAATATTGCTACTATTCCACACATAATTCTATTTCACGATTTCTGATTAGACTATTTGTTCTTCTCACGGATATGCTCCTCATACTCCGCCAGTTCGCGCTCGCCGATGTGCGCCAGTCCGTAGTGCTCATCGTGCTGCGAGAAGTCGAGGCCCACCTTTTCACTATACTCCGACACACGCATGGGAATCAGGCTGTCGATGAGTTTATATCCCAGCCAACTCATGGCGAAAGTATAGACGAAGACGATGACGATGGCCAGCAGATGATAGAGGAAGATGACAAAACCATCCCACGTGCCGGCGATGAGTCCCTCCTGAATGAAGATACCCGTCAGCACGGTGCCGAAGATACCACCCGTGCCATGCGTCGGGAACACGTCGAGGGCGTCGTCGATTTTGGAGTGCGAACGCCAATAGACGGCAATGTTACAAATCAGTGTGATGACGAAAGCGATGAAAATGCTCTGGCCTACGGTGACATAGCCTGCCGATGGCGTGATGGCCACCAGACCGACCACGCATCCTACGGCGGCACCCATGGCCGACGGCTTGCGGCCGCGCAGACAGTCAAAGAATATCCACGTCATCATGGCCGTTGCCGAGGCAGTGTTGGTGTTCAGGAACGCCTTGATGGCCTGACCGTCGGCGTGCAGCGACGAGCCGGCATTGAAGCCAAACCAGCCCAGCCACAGCATGGCGGCACCCAGCAGTACAAAGGGGATGTTGGCGGGTTCACTCTTGCGCGTCTCAGCCTTGCGTCGTCCCAGATAGATGGCACCTGCCAAGGCTGCCACACCGCTCGATGCGTGTACCACGATACCACCGGCGAAGTCGATGACGCCCCACTTCATGAACAGTCCCTCGGGGTGCCACGTCATGTGGGCCAGCGGACAGTAGATGATGAAGAAAAAGAACATCATGAAGAACATATACGCCGAGAACCTGACGCGCTCAGCAAACGAACCCGTAATCAGTGACGGGGTGATGATGGCGAACTTCATCTGGAACAGGGCGAACAGTGCCAGCGGTATCGTTGCACCGCCCAACACGTTTCCTGCCGGCGTGGTATAGACCTCGGCACCCACGTTCTGGAACATCAGGAACGTCAGCGGGTTACCAATCACGCCGCCAATGTCGTCACCGAAGCACAGCGAGAAGCCGACCACCAGCCACAGCACCGAAATCAGTCCCATGGCGATGAACGACTGCAGCATTGTCGAGATGACGTTCTTCGCACCCACCATGCCGCCATAGAAGAACGACAGTCCGGGCGTCATCATCAGCACAAAAATAGTGGCCGTAATCAGCCAAGCCACATCGGCGGCCGATATCACCGACCAGTCACACTCAAACGTAGGCTCTCCTACCGCCAATCCTGCCACGGCTATCAGCGTCATCGCCGTCATCAGGATTATCCATCTTTTCTTAATCTTCATACCTTTACTTACCTTATTTACAATTTCAAGGTGCAAAGGTATAACAAAAAAGAAAGAAAGCTACCACTTTCTTTCTTTTTGATTTTAAATTCGACCCAATAATGACATTTTGACAAGTTTTGAACGAAACCTTATACCACTTTGTTTACACAATGTCCTTATATAGCTTCAAATTGTTACAAATAGTCATTACAGGTACGACAGATAGAGGTAGTTGGTCTGGGCAGGATACTCGGCGGCGAGGGTGTCAATCTGGTTGACGGTGGGCACGAGGCCCAGCATCTTGCGCCATTTGCGGATGGTGAGACCAGCCTGCTCCATCTTCATGCGGTGCTCGAGACCGACGGCACGGGCAATCTGGAAATCGCTGAAGCCATAGACCTTGGCGGCACGCAGCAGCAGAGCAACCTCAGGCGACTGCAGGTACTCCTTGAACTCACTGGGTTCCATGAACTCTGAAACCTCCGAGAGGTGGGCGTACTCATGCAACTGCTCGTCGATGTTGACGATGTGCTTCAACTTCTCAAGGAACCAGCGGTCAATCTTGGTCAGCTGATGAATCTGCTCAACGCTGTAACCCATCTGCAGGGCCTTCGACACCACGAAGACACGCATGTCGGTAGGCTCGTGCAGCGAGGTGGCAATGTCCGCAATCTTGATTTCGTGGTTCTCCACAAAGCCGTGCATGCCCTGCCCGATCATGCGGAGACCCTTCTGCAGGGCTTCCTCGAAGGTACGACCGATGGCCATCACCTCACCCACCGACTTCATCGATGAGCCGAGCTGGCGCTTCACACCGTGGAACTTGGTGAGGTCCCAACGCGGAATCTTAACGACCACGTAGTCGAGGGCGGGCTCGAAGAAAGCGCTGGTGGTCTTCGTCACCGAGTTCTTCAGGTCGAAGAGGCCGTAGCCAAGACCCAGTTTGGCAGCAACGAAAGCCAAGGGATAGCCGGTGGCCTTGCTGGCGAGTGCCGACGAACGCGACAGTCGGGCGTTGACCTCGATGACGCGATAGTCCTCGCTGTTGGGGTCGAGGGCATACTGCACATTACACTCGCCTACAATGCCGATATGGCGGATAATCTTGATAGCGAGGGCACGCAGCTTGTGATACTCTGAGTTGGTCAACGTCTGCGAGGGAGCAACGACAATCGACTCACCGGTATGGATGCCGAGGGGGTCGAAATTCTCCATATTACAAACGGTGATGCAGTTGTCATACTGGTCACGCACCACCTCGTACTCTATCTCCTTCCAACCCTTGAGCGACTTCTCCACCAGTACCTGCGGCGAGAACGAGAAGGCCTCCTCGGCCTGCGCCAGAAGTTGTTCCTCGTTGTCGCAGAAACCAGAACCCAAACCACCGAGGGCGTAGGCGGCACGAAGAATGACTGGGAATCCTAATTCATGGGCAGCCTTCTGTACCTCCTCAACAGTAGAGCAGGCCTCACTCTTGATGGTCTTCACATCTATCTCGTCGAGTTTCTTCACGAAGAGGTCGCGGTCTTCAGTGTCGATAATGGCCTGAACGGGAGTACCCAACACCTTGACACCATATTTCTCCAGGATACCCTTTTCGTAGAGTTCCACACCGCAGTTCAGCGCCGTCTGACCACCGAACGATAGCAGGATGCCGTCAGGGCGTTCTTTCTCAATGACTCGCTCCACAAACTCAGGCGTCACGGGTTGGAAATACACGGTGTCAGCCACGGCTTGTGAAGCCGTATTGACCTCTTTATCTTTTTGCGAGGTCTGCACCGTTGCGATATTGGGGTTAATCAGCACCGAGTGGATACCCTCCTCCTTCAATGCTTTCAATGCCTGTGCGCCGCTATAGTCGAACTCACCGGCCTGTCCAATCTTCAGGGCTCCGGAGCCTAACAATAATACCTTCTTTATATCTTTCTTCTCCATCATCCTAACATCTTTACGAATTCATCAAACAAAAACTCTGTGTCCACAGGTCCTGAGCAAGCCTCGGGGTGGAACTGGGCCGACATCCAGGGGTTCGTCTTGTGGCGGATACCCTCGTTAGAACCGTCGTTCATATTCACGAAGAGCGGTTCCCAGTCGGCAGGTAGCGTCTTGTCGTCAACGGCATAACCGTGGTTCTGCGACGTGATGAAGCAGCGTGTGGTACCCACCTGCTGAACAGGCTGGTTGTGTGAACGGTGACCGTACTTCAGCTTGTAGGTATTCGCACCAGCGGCACGTGCCAACAGTTGATTACCGAGACAGATACCCATGCAAGGTTTCACCTCCGGGTTATTGAGGAACGTGCGGACGTGGGCCACCGTCTTCTCGCAACGCTCAGGGTCGCCAGGACCGTTGGCGAGGAAGAGTCCGTCGAACTCCAACTGGTTGAAGTCGTAATCCCAAGGCACGCGCACCACCTCGATGCCACGACGAATGAGACAGCGGATGATATTCGCTTTGACACCGCAATCGACGAGGACCACTCGTTTTAGAGGTGAGAGGTGAGAAGTGAGAGGTGAGAGATTAGTTTCAGGACTATAGGTAATAACCTCCTTGCAACTGACCTGTTTCACCCAGTTCACGGAGCCATAGTCCTCTTGGTAATCACTCCCCTCGCCCTTTGGAGAGGGGTCGGGGGTGAGGCTTATCCTTCCCATCATCACGCCGTGCTCGCGCAGCACCTTGGTCAGGCGGCGTGTATCGATGCCCGTAATACCTGGCACTTGCTCGCGCTTCAGCCAACTGGCCAACGACTCTTTGGCGTTCCAGTGCGAATATGTCTCACTATAGTCGGCCACCACGAGCGCCTTGGCATGGATGCGGTCGCTCTCCATAAACAGCGGCAGACCGTCGGCACCGTTGCCAGTATCAGGCACACCGTAGTTGCCTATCAGCGGGAATGTCGTCACCAGTATCTGACCCGCATAGCTGGGGTCTGTCAGACTCTCCGGATAGCCCGACATGGCGGTGTTGAATACCACCTCGCCACTGGTGTTTCCGTCGTATCCGAACGACCAGCCACAGAACGTCGTACCATCTTCGAGTATTAATCTTGCTTGTCTCATATATCTTATTGTTCTCTCTTTAATTTCTGCTCAACATAATTTATAAACGCCTGATTCACCAATTTATTGCCGCCTGGCGTGGGGTAATGACCCGTAAAGTACCAGTCGCCTGGATGATTGGG
>JAEEGJ010017572.1_pt1 | contig 16146 bp, 13 predicted proteins | sample 8958761 | NCBI WGS metagenome assembly JAEEGJ01 (sample SAMN16246546, study PRJNA631951) | gut metagenome | biome: gut microbiome; feature: rumen; material: RS-attached | host: Bos | place: Iran: Karaj | collected 2018-10
ACCACCCTTGAGACCATTATCGACCTTGTTGATTCAAACGCAGACGGTCAGATAGCACTGCCCGCCAAGACTCTTCTTGACGCCCTCAAGGAGATCCCTGAGCAGCCCCTGACATTCAATGTAAACGACAGCAACTACGAGATAACGGTCAACTACCAGAACGGTGAGTACAAGATGGTAGGCCAGAACGCCGATGAATACCCCACTCCCGCAGTCCTTCAGGAGGGCTCTGTAAGTCTGGAGATATCGGCCCAGGTTCTTTCAGACGGCCTGGCACGCACCATTTTCGCTACGGCCGATGACGAGCTCCGTCCCGTCATGAACGGTATCTACTTTGACATCAACGAGGAGGGCGCCACATTCGTTGCTTCCGATGGTCACAAGCTGGTATGCAACCGCAACAGCAACGTCAAGACTGACGGCAAGTCATCATTCATACTGCCCAAGAAGCCGGCATCACTCTTCCGCTCGCTCATTGGCAAGGAGGCCGAGACCATAACCATAGAGTTTGACAGCCGCATAGCACGTTTCTCACTGCCCGAGTTCCGTATGGTATGCCGCCTCATTGACGGCCGATACCCCAACTATGCATCAGTTATCCCGCAGAACAACCCGCATCACCTGATCATAGACCGTCAGACACTGGTAACAGCACTGCGTCGCGTATCGGTATTCTCACCTGCCAGCAGCGGTCTTATCAAACTGCGCATTGAGAAGGATAAGGTTGACATATCGGCCCAGGATATTGATTTCTCAACATCAGCCAAGGAGAGCCTGGCATGCCAGTATGAGGGCACCAACATGAGCATCGGTTTCAAGGCCGGTTTCCTGATTGACATCCTCAACAATATTCCCAGCCAGGAGATCACCCTCCAGTTGGCCGATCCCTCACGCGCAGGTGTGATTGTTCCCACCGAGCAGGCTGAGGGCGAGAATCTGCTTATGTTGCTCATGCCAATGGTTCTGAACGACTGATGAAACTCAATCTTGACAAACCGGTAGTGTTCTTTGACCTGGAGACCACAGGCACCAACACTGTACAGGACCGCATAGTAGAGATTTCTTACCTCAAGGTCTCACCCAACGGTAATGAGGACATGCATACCCGCCGTATCAACCCCGAGATGCATATCCCCGAGCAGGCATCGGCCGTACACGGCATCTATGATGACGATGTAAAGGACTGCCCCACCTTCAAGGAGGTAGCCAAGGAGATAGCACGTGACTTTGAGGGCAGCGATATAGCAGGATTCAACTCAAACCGTTTTGATGTGCCCCTGCTGGCCGAGGAGTTCCTGCGCGCAGGCGTGGACATTGACCTGAGCCGTCACCGTTTCATTGATGTGCAGGTTATATTCCACAAGATGGAGCAGCGCACCCTTACTGCAGCCTACAAGTTCTACTGCGGCAAGGACCTGACCGATGCCCACAGCGCCGACGGTGATACCCGTGCCACATATGAGGTGCTGATGGCCCAGTTGGACCGCTACCCGGATGACCTTAAGAATGACATGGGATTCCTCTCGGAGTTCTCGTCATTTACCCGCAATGTCGACTTTGCAGGCCGTATTGTACTCAACGACAAGGGCCAGGAGGTATTCAATTTTGGCAAATACAAGGATATGCCTGTAATCGAGGTGTTCAAGCGTGATCCCGGATACTACTCCTGGATTCTGCAGGGTGATTTTGCACTCAACACCAAGCAGGTACTTACAAGAATAAAACTGCAGTCCAGATAATGGATATACTGAACGGAAAACATATTGTTCTGGGAGTGACCGGAAGCATAGCCGCCTACAAGGCCGCTTTCCTGGTACGTCTGCTCATCAAGCGAGGAGCCGAGGTCCAGGTGGTCATGACACCTGCCGGAAAGGAGTTCATAACTCCCCTCACCCTCTCCACCCTCACCCGCAAGCCCGTGGTAAGCGAGTTCTTTGACCGTCGCGACGGCTCATGGAACAGCCACGTGGATCTGGGTCAGTGGGCCGATGCCATGCTGATTGCCCCCTGCACCGCATCAACCATAGGCAAAATGGCAAGCGGCGTGGCCGACAATATGCTTATCACCACATACTACTCAATGAAGGCTCCCGTGTTCATCGCTCCGGCCATGGACCTGGATATGTACCGTCACCCCGTGACACAGCACAATCTGGAGACCCTTCGTTCAATAGGCAACTTCATCATCGAGCCCGCCAGCGGTGAACTTGCAAGCCAGTTGGTTGGCAAAGGCCGCATGCAGGAGCCTGAGGAGATAGTTGCCGCACTTGAGGAGTATTTTTCAAAGCAGGCCCAGCTTTCAAAAAAAAAAGTCCTGATAACAGCGGGACCAACCTATGAGCAGATTGACCCTGTCCGTTTCATAGGCAACTGGTCAACCGGCAAGATGGGATTTGCACTGGCCGAGGAGTGTGCACAGCGCGGTGCAGAGGTAACACTGATAGCAGGTCCCGTAAGCCTGGCCACAGAGCATCCCAACATCAAACGCATAGACGTAAAGTCCGCACATCAGATGTATGAGGCGGCTATGGAGAATTTCCCCGGTTCCGATGCCGCCATCCTGTGTGCCGCCGTGGCCGATTTCACTCCCGCGCAGGTATCGGACACCAAGATCAAGCGCAAGGGTGATATGACCATCACTCTCAAGCCCACTGAGGATATAGCCGCTGCACTTGGTGCAATCAAGCGCCCCGACCAGCGTATGGTAGGCTTTGCATTGGAGACAGACCATGAAGCCGACAACGCACAGGGTAAACTTGAGCGCAAGAATCTGGATTTCATAGTTCTGAATTCTCTTAATGACAAGGGTGCCGGATTCGGCTATGATACCAACAAGGTTACCCTTATAGACCGTAAAGGCAGCCAGGAACTGCCGCTGCAGTCCAAGAAGAACGTAGCCAAGGCCATTATTGACAGACTGGCCGGACTGCTCTTCTGCCTGGCATTCCTGCTCATGCCCCTTAAGGGTCAGGCCCAGGAACTCGACCCCACCCTCACCGTCAACACATCCAAGATACAGGGTACTGACAAGGATGTTTTCAATTCACTTGAGAACGCCATCAAGGAACTGCTCACCCATCAGGTATGGACCGATTATCATTTCTCAGGAAAGGAACGCATCCAGTGTAATTTCAACCTGACAGTCAACAAATATGATGCACAGACCGGCAAGATGAACTGCGAACTGACAGTTCAGAGCAGCCGTCCCGTATACGGATCCACCTACAACACCACCGTTTTCAATTTCCGCGACACCGAGGTTGAGTTCAACTATACCGAGCAGGACCGCCTTGAGTATATGCCCGGCATGACCCCTGACAACAACCTGACAGCCATCCTGGCCTACTACAGCCTGCTTATCATAGGATTGGATTTTGACACCATGTCGCCCAACGGAGGCACCGACATACTGCGTCAGGTTGAGAACATAGCCGCCGGCGCCCAGTCACTTGGAAGCGGATGGCGTTCATTCGATTCACAGGCAAACCGCTACGCCATCATCACCGACTACATGAGCGGCACCATGGCCGATTTCCGCCAACTGCAGTACAAGTATCACCGTCAGGGACTGGATGACATGTCTGCCAACGCAGACCGCGGACGAGCCACCATTACCGAGAGTCTGGAACTTCTCAGGAAGGCCAAGCTGGCCAAGAGCACATCGGCCCTTCCCTCACTCTTTACCGAAATCAAGAAAGACGAGCTGGTCAATATATACAGCCAGGGAATCAATAAGGAGAAGCAGAGCGTAAAGGAGTTGCTCAGCCAGATCAATCCTTCGCTTTCAAATCAATGGGATGCCATAAAAACCAACTGATGCTTAAGGAAATACACATAAACAATTACGTTCTGATAGACCGTCTGGACATAGATTTCCGGGAGGGCTTTTCAGTCATGACCGGTGAGACAGGCGCCGGTAAATCCATAATTCTGGGTGCCATGAACCTGTTGCTGGGAGGACGCGCCGACTCCAGGACCATAATGCAGGGCGCTGATAAATGCACCATCGAGGGCACATTCTCCATTGGAGGTTACGGTTTGGAACAGTTCTTCAAGGACAATGAACTGGATTATTTCCCCGATGACACTACATTGCGCCGCGAACTCCTGCAGTCCGGCAAGAGCCGCGCATTCATAAATGACACCCCTGTATCGCTCAACCAGATGCGTGACCTGGGATGCCACCTCATAGACATTCACTCACAACACCAGAATCTGGCATTGGGCACACAGTCCTTCCAACTGGATGTTGTGGATACCATAGCCGCAAACGCTGACATTAAGACTGCTTACGAGCAGAGTTTTGACAAATGGTCAGCCCTGAAGGCCGAACTGGCACGCCTCAAGGCCGAATTCGAATCCGATAACACCGACCGCGAGTATCTGGAGTTCCAGCTGAAAGGTCTTGACGACGCCCGCCTCAAGGAGGGTGAACTCAAGGACCTTGAGCAGGAGTCCGATATGCTGGAACATGCCGAGGAAATCAAACAGGAACTCTTCCGTGCATCGGAACTTATATCCGGCGATGAGGACGGCACCCTGACACGGCTTCGCAGTGCGCTGCAGTCACTGCGCTCGGCACAGAAGAACTGGCCGCAGGCACAGGAACTCTCAGAGCGTCTGGACAGCTGCCTGATTGAACTCAAGGACATAGCCGAGACAGTTGATGACGCCCAGGAGGGCATAAACTTCGATCCCGCACGTCTGGAGCAGGTAAACGAGCGTCTGGACCTGATTTACACCCTGCTCAAGAAACATAAGAAGGAGAATATCTCTGAACTTCTGGAACTTGCCGAGAACATCCGCACCCGTCTGGACCGCAGCGGCTCATACGAACTGGATATTGAGAAACTGACCGCACAGGTTGAGGCAGCGCATGGGGAGATGGAAAAGCGTGCATCGGAACTCACCAAATCACGTCAGAAAGCATCAGACACTATAATAAAGGAGATTAAGGCTCTGCTTGTGCCGCTGGGCATACCCAACGTACAGTTCGGTGTCGATATCCGGCCCGCAGCCGAGTTTGACCGCACCGGTCACGATGACCTCAGGTTCATGTTCTCGGCCAACAAGGCGGTTCCCATGCAGGAGATATCAATGGTGGCATCAGGCGGTGAAATTGCCCGTGTAATGCTCTCCGTCAAGTCACTCATAGCAAGCGTACGCACCCTGCCCACCATCATATTTGATGAGATTGACACCGGCGTATCAGGTGCCGTGGCCCAGAAGATGGCGCTTCTTATGGAACAGATGGCCGGCGCTGACCGTCAGGTACTTGCCATCACCCACCTGCCCCAGATAGCAGCCCTTGGCCACACCCACTACAAAGTATACAAAACCGAGGAGAAGGATGCCACACGCACCCGCATAGCGCTCCTCGACTATAATGAAAGAATACGCGAGATTGCCTCGATGATGAGCGGCGCTACGCTCACACAGGCAGCACTTGACAATGCAAAAACACTGATTGACAACAATGGAAGATGAAATGATATTCGGCATACGTGCCGTCATTGAAGCAGTTCAGGCAGGTAAGGAGATTGACCGCCTGCTCATAAAGAAAGACATGCAGGGAGACCTCTCAAAAGAGCTCTTTGCCGCCATCAAGGGTTTGGACATTCCAGTCCAGAGAGTACCCGTGGAGCGTCTTAACCGCATCACCCGCAAGAACCACCAGGGCGTAATTGCATTCACCACCCAGATAACCTACCAGCACGTAGAGGATCTTGTCCCCACCCTGTTCGAAGAGGGCAAGGATCCCTTCTTCGTACTTCTGGACGGTGTGACCGATGTCCGCAACTTCGGAGCCATTGCCCGTACGGCCGAGTGTGCCGGCGTGGATGCCATCATCATCCCCTCCAAAGGCAGCGTTAGCGTGAATGCCGATGCCATCAAGACATCGGCCGGAGCATTGCATACCCTGCCCGTATGCCGTGAGAATCAGATAAGTTCAACCATCAAATATCTCAAAAACTGCGGAATCCGCATTGTAGGAGCCACCGAGAAAGGTGACAAAGACTACACCAAGGGTGATTACCGCGGTCCCGTATGCCTTATCATGGGAGCCGAGGACAAAGGCATTCCGCAGGAACATCTGGCACTGTGTGACGAATGGGCACGCATCCCCATCCTGGGCAAGATCGAGTCACTGAACGTATCGGTTGCCGCAGGTGTCCTCATGTACGAAATCGTCAAGCAGAGACTCTGACAATTTGTCGCAAAACAGCGTTTGGTCTGTTTGTTGCGTGTCATTCCATAGAAATAAAAACTTAAGACTATGGAATACAATCAGAACAATCAGAACAAACCGCAGAACCTTGAGCAGTTCGCCATTAACCTTAATGAGCGGGCGCGTAAGGGCAAGCTCGATCCGGTCATAGGCCGTGACGAGGAGATAAGGCGTGTCTTGCAGATACTGAGCCGCCGAACCAAGAACAATCCTATCCTGATAGGTGAACCGGGAACCGGTAAGACCGCCATAATTGAGGGTCTCGCCCAGCGTATCGTGCGCGGCGACGTACCCGAGAACCTTAAATCCAAGACCGTCTATTCACTTGACATGGGCGCGCTCGTAGCAGGCGCCAAATATAAAGGTGAATTCGAGGAGCGTCTTAAAGGCGTAATTAATGAGGTGATACAGTCCGACGGCAGTTTCATCCTCTTCATAGATGAGATTCACACTCTGGTAGGTGCCGGAGCCGGTGAGGGCGCAATGGATGCCGCAAACATCCTCAAACCCGCACTTGCCCGAGGTGACCTTCGCGCCATAGGAGCCACCACCCTGAACGAGTATCAGAAATACTTTGAGAAGGACAAGGCCCTGGAACGCCGATTCCAGACCGTAATGGTCGATGAGCCCGATGTTCAGAGCTCAATCTCCATCCTGCGTGGACTTAAGGAGCGCTATGAGAACCACCACAAGGTTCGTATCATGGATGAGGCCGTGATAGCCGCCGTAGAGCTCTCAAACCGTTACATAACCGACCGTTTCCTGCCCGATAAGGCCATCGACCTTATGGATGAGGCTGCAGCCAAACTGCGTATGGAGCGTAATTCAGTCCCCGAGGAACTGGATGAGATAACCCGCCGTCTCAAACAGCTGGAGATTGAGCGTGCCGCCATCAAGCGTGAGAACGACACCGTCAAACTCAAGCAACTCAATGCCGAGATTGAGGACCTCCAGAAACAGGAAAAGGATATTCGAGGCAAATGGGAGTCCGAGAAGGCCCTGGTATCAAAGATACAGCAGGACAAGCAGCGCATTGAACAACTCAAGATTGAGGCCGACAATGCAGAGCGTGACGGAAACTACGGCCGTGTAGCCGAGATCCGTTACGGCAAACTCAAGGAACTGGAGTCCGATATTGCCAAGATACAGGAGGAACTCCACTCCAAGCAGGGCGACAGCGCCCTTGTAAAGGAAGAGGTTACCGCCGATGACATAGCCGAGGTGGTATCCCGCTGGACAGGCATACCTGTAAACCGTATGCTGGAGAGCGAGCGCGAAAAGCTTCTGCATCTTGAAGAGGAACTGCACAAACGTGTAGTCGGCCAGGAGGAGGCCATCAGCGCTGTTGCCAACGCAGTACGCCGCAGCCGCGCCGGACTGCAGGATCCCAAGCGCCCTATAGGCAGTTTCATATTCCTGGGCACCACCGGCGTAGGTAAGACAGAACTGGCCAAGGCTCTGGCCGAATACCTGTTCAATGATGAGAAACTCATGACCAGAATAGATATGAGTGAATACCAGGAGAAGTTCTCAGTGACACGTCTTATCGGAGCCCCTCCCGGATACGTAGGTTATGACGAGGGCGGCCAACTTACTGAGGCCGTACGCCGCAAGCCCTACTCCGTGGTTCTGTTTGATGAGATTGAGAAGGCCCACCCCGACGTATTCAACATTCTGCTGCAGGTACTTGATGACGGCCGTCTGACCGATAACAAAGGACGTACGGTCAATTTCAAGAACACCATAATAATAATGACCAGCAATCTGGGAAGTGATTATATACGTGAAAAGTCAGCACAGATAGGACAAACCGATGCCCAGCGTCAGGAGTGGCTTGACGAGACCCGCAAGCATCTGCTTGAAATGCTTAAGCAGACCATACGTCCCGAGTTCCTGAACCGTATTGACGAAACCGTGGTATTCATGCCTTTGCGTGAGTCCGAAATAAGACAGATCGTAAAACTGCAGACACAGAGCGTATGCCGTATGCTTTCTGAGAGCGGAATCAATCTGACGATTGACGAATCTGCAATAGACCTTATTTCAAGCGCCGGCTATGATCCTGAATTCGGTGCACGTCCTGTGAAACGTGCTTTGCAGACCTTGCTTCTGAATAATCTGTCCACAATGATACTCTCCGGCCAGATAGACCGCAACAAACCTGTAAAGGCCTCTGCTGAGAACGGACAATTGGTTTTCAGCTAAGCAGATACAAAAAAACAACTCCGAGTGACTACAATCAAATCACTCGGAGTCGTTTTCTATCAATTATTGGAAAAGGTATAGGATTTTATTATTATTCCTTTTTTCGTTCGTGACAAAATTAGTTACTGAATTATTCACGACTATATTATTTGTTCCCAATTTGATTAACGTTTGTTTCATCAGCATTGACAAAACGACAAATTCACAAATTTTAAAAAATCAGTTATTCTGAACGGCATTTTTTTGGAAATAAAACGGAGTACAATTAAGTTGGTATCAAAAAATCAATTACCTTTGCAACCGCAAAAGCAAATGGTACCTTGACCGAGCGGCTAGGTATCGGTCTGCAAAACCGAGTACGGCGGTTCGAGTCCGCCAGGTACCTCCAAGCAAGAAACCGGTCCGTCAGGCCGGTTTTCTTGTTTTGAGGTACCGGACGACAATACCTTTTAAAAAATGACCACAAAGGCAGTTCTACGTTCTATGAGACTCAGGACCCTGCCCCTTTCCACGGCGGGGATCGCATTGGGCATTATGCTGGCTTGCGCCGGACATAGCGTACCTTGGTATGTTATTCTGTTGACCATACTTACTACTGTTTCGCTGCAGATTCTTTCCAATCTTTCAAATGAGCTGGGTGACTGGCTTAGCGGAGTGGACGGTGAAGACAGGTCCGGTCCTCAGTACAGCATGCAGGAGGGTGGTCTTACAGAGAATGATATGCGGTCATGCATCAGGATAATGGTTCTGGTATGCATGATTCTGGGACTGGGAATGATCCGTGCATCATTCAAAACCATATTCTGCATAGCATCCGAGAGCCTGGTGGTCCTTGGAGCCGCCGCCATCTGGGCCGCCATGCACTATACTCTGGGGAAAAAGCCTTACGGATACCGTGGCCTGGGCGATATATTCGTGTTTATATTTTTCGGACTTGTTCCGGTTGCCGGAGGTTACTTTGTATGCGCACATGCCATCAATCCCGCCACCCTTATTCCCGGTGCCGCCATCGGACTCTTCTGCGTAGGAGTGCTCAATGTAAACAACATACGTGATATGAAATCGGACGCAGCCAACCGTGTGACGGTTCCTCTGAAACTGGGAGAACACAGAGCCAGGATATATCACACCATACTGATAACAGGCGGATGGGTGCTGATGCTCCTGTTTACAATCCTGTTTACAAACGGCTGGCTCCCATACCTATATATTATAACCCTCCCACTCTATGCAAAGCATCTTGCCGGAGTCTGGAAACGCTCCGGACGGGAACTGGACCCGATGCTGCCCATGCTGGTAATTTCAACATTCATCTTTGCCCTGCTTGCAGGCACAGGTTACATTCTTCAATAATTATGCCCAAGAAAGAAGGAATACGCCAACTTTTTGACGATATAGCGGTCAAGTATGACCGTTTCAACCATATCTCATCATTCGGAGCCGACCGTTCATGGCGCCGTAAGGCTGTACGCGCCATAGCCGACACCGACCGGCCCATTGAGGTCCTTGACGTGGCAACCGGAACCGCCGATTTCGCCATAGCGGTATCAAAAAAAGCCGCCCCCGGTTCACATATCACAGGAATTGACCTATCCGAAGGCATGCTTGAGGTAGGAAAAGCCAAATGTCAGGGCTTTCCCATAGACCTGGAGGTGGGCGATGCCGAGAACCTGCGTTTTGAAGACTGCACGTTTGACCGCGTATGCGTGGCATTCGGAGTACGCAACTTTGAGAACCTGATGAAAGGCCTCAAAGAGATGCTGCGCGTACTCAAACCCGGCGGCAAGCTCATAATCCTGGAACTTTCCTACCCAAAGAACCGTCTGATTTTTGGTTTCTACAAGTTCTATTCACTTAAGATACTTCCCAAAATCGGCGCGTCAATGACGGGCAATACAGGAGCGTTCACATACCTGCCCGACTCGATACTGAAATTCCCGCTACCGGAGAAATTCATACCCATGCTTAAAGAGGCAGGTTTCCAGACAGTCCGCGCACGCCAGTTCATGTTCGGCGTCTGCCGCATGTATTGCGCTGTAAAATAGGCGTATCATGACAAGCTACTGACTTTTTTTATAAATTCGCAACCACAACACAAAATATCATAGACTGATGAAAAAGATTGATTCTGTATTTATCCTTGCATTTGCAGCATTCTCAACATTACAGTTTTCCGGATGTAAAAAAGAAGATACTAATGTCATCAAGATGGAGGATGCAATCAAGGGCGCACAGACTGTAATAGGTGCCGACGGCAAAGAGTATCAGGTAGTTGACCTTGGTCTGACATCTGGCAACCTGTGGGCTACATGCAATATGGGAGCAACCAGCCCTGAAGAGTCCGGTTCCTTCTATGCATGGGGTGAAACCACTCCTAAGACCAAGTTCGGATGGGAAACCTACGCTCTTGCTGAAGACGGTGTAACAACACTGACGAAATACTGCACCGACGAAAACGACGGAGTACCCGACCAGATAGTAAAACTTGAGATGGCCGATGATGCCGCATACGTAACCCTGGGAGAAGACTGGATGATTCCGGAAAGGAAGGATTTCAACGAGCTGATGACCAAGAAGAACTGCACCGTAAAATGGTGCAAGCTCAACGGCGTAGGAGGTTTTCTCTTTACCAGTGTACGCAAGGGATATGAAGGCAACAGCATTTTCATTCCCCTGGCAGGTATTAACGAATTTGATAAAGTAACACGTGCAGGAAGGTTCGGATGGTACTGGTGCAACGAACTCTATTACGACCTTGGCGACGGAACCGATCCGGATTTCGAGGAGCATTACAATTCGAATGAGGCTTATGCCTTATGGCTCGAGCACACAGATCTCGACAACCACCTTGTCAAGTCAAGACCGCGCCGTGCAGGTATCCCCATACGTCCGGTTTTCAAGGGAACCATATTTTAACGCAAAATAATACAGAGTTTATTCATATATCACATTCTTGAATTATCTTTGCACCCGATTCAGAAAAGATGGATATGGCAATTAACTTCAAAGAGATAGCAGGAGCATTCGTCGTTCTTTTTGCTATTCTCGATATTACAGGGTCAATTCCTATCATAATTGACCTGCAGCATAGGACAGGAAAGGTCCCCGCATTCAAGGTGACTATCATTTCCTGGCTTCTGCTTACCATTATCTATTTCCTGGGAGACGGAATCCTGTCTCTGTTCGGTGTGGATATCGAATCATTCGCCGTGGCCGGTTCGATTGTCATCCTGGCTATAGGATTCGAGATGATCTTTGATATTACGATATTCAAATACGATACAGGCCCCAAGGAACTCTCATCATTCGTACCCCTGGTATTCCCGCTCATAGTAGGCGCCGGTTCATTCACCACCCTTCTGTCACTGAAAGCCGAGTATCAGGCCATCAACATCATGATTGCCCTTGGCCTGAACATGATATTCATATTCGTTGTGCTCAGGTCAATCAACCGTATTGAGAAGATACTTGGTCCCGGCCTTATCTATGTCCTCCGCAAGTTCTTCGGAATAATCCTGCTTGCCATTGCGGTTAAGCTTTTCACCACCAACATAGGACGCATTATAGGATAATTCAACCCTGAACTTTATATCAAGGCGGCTCCTCCCGGGGGCCGCCTTTCTGTTGATAAATAATAACATGTGCCATACATCTGATTACGCAATAATTGGGTAACTTTGCACCATATTTAAAAACTAGGAATGATAGAAAAGCACCTCGTCCTTAACGATGCAGACCCCGCAGTGTTTTACGGAGTCAACAATACCAATATGCAGCTGCTCAAGGCTCTGTTCCCCAAGCTTCGCATAGTGGCACGCGGCAATGTGATCCGCGTAATGGGTGATGAGGATGAGACCTCACGTTTTGAGCAGGCCATGCGCCAGCTTGAGATGTACTGCGCCAAATACAACTCACTCAAAGAGGAGGTTATAGTAGATATTGTTAACGGTGACGAGCCTAACGGTGAGAAGAGTTCCGATGTGATCCTGTTCGGAGTTACCGGACGTCCCATCATGCCCCGCAGCGTCAACCAGAAGAAACTGGTTACTGATTACGCTGATCATGACATGCTCTTTGCCATCGGCCCGGCCGGATCAGGCAAGACATATACCGCTATCGCACTGGCCGTACGCGCTCTCAAGAACAAGGAGGTCAAGCGTATCGTACTGTGCCGCCCCGCTGTCGAAGCCGGCGAGAAACTGGGATTCCTGCCCGGCGATATGCGTGAAAAGATCGATCCGTTCCTGCAGCCCCTGTACGATGCCCTTCAGGATATGATTCCCACTGCCAAGCTCAAGGAGTACATGGATCTGAACATAATCCAGATTGCACCGCTGGCTTTCATGCGCGGACGCACCCTGAATGACGCAGTGGTTATTCTGGATGAGGCCCAGAACACCACCCCGCAGCAGATCAAGATGTTCCTTACCCGTATGGGATGGAACACCAAGATGATCGTGACAGGTGACCTTACGCAGATAGACCTGCCACCCACACAGATATCGGGTCTGGTCCAGGCGCTTGACGTTCTGGAGGGAATTGAAGGTTTGAGCATCATCCGCATGACCAAGAAGGATATCGTACGTCATAAACTGGTTACCCGTGTAGTAGACGCATATGACCGATACGAGCAGGCACACAAGACAGATAAAAGAACTAAAAAACAAGATAACAATGAGTAACGCACTTACAAGAACCGACTTCAACTTCAAAGGACAGAAGAGTGTTTATCACGGTAAAGTCCGTGACGTGTATAACATTGACGATGACCTGATGGTAATGGTCGCCACTGACCGTATATCGGCCTTTGACGTTATCCTGCCCAAGGGTATCCCCTTCAAGGGCCAGGTGCTCAACCAGATTGCAGCCAAGTTCCTGGACGCTACGGCCGATATCTGCCCCAACTGGAAACTGGCTACCCCTGATCCCATGGTTACCGTAGGTCTCAAGTGTGAGGGTTTCCGCGTTGAGATGATCATCCGCGGTTATCTGACCGGTTCTGCATGGCGTGACTACAAGAACGGCTGCCGCAACCTTTGCGGTAACATCCTGCCCGAGGGCATGAAGGAGAACCAGAAATTCCCCGAGCCCCTGATCACCCCTACCACCAAGGCTGAGGAGGGTCATGATGAGAATATCTCCAAGGAGGAGATCATCAAGCAGGGCCTGGTAAGCAAGGAGGATTATGAGGTAATGGAAAAATATACCCGTGCCCTCTTCCAGCGCGGTACCGAGATTGCAGCCCAGAAGGGTCTTATACTGGTTGACACCAAGTATGAGTTCGGCAAGCGTGACGGTAAGGTTTACCTGATCGATGAGATTCACACTCCCGACAGCTCACGTTACTTCTACGCAGACGGCTATCAGGAGAAGTTTGAGAAGGGTGAGCCCCAGAAGCAACTCTCCAAGGAGTTTGTACGTCAGTGGCTCATTGAGCACAACTTCATGAACCAGCCCGGTCAGGTTATGCCTGAAATTACCGATGCATATGCAGAGAGCGTTTCGGACCGTTATATCGAGCTCTACGAGCACATTGTAGGCGAGAAATTCGTAAAGGAGAGCGGCACAGACCTTGCTGCCCGCATTGAAAAGAACGTAACAGCCTGGTTGGCAAAAAGATAAATAATTGATTATGGTATTCCCTTTCCTTGTTGTTCTTACCATCATTTTTCTTGCACTGGTAAAGAACGTAAACTCCAAGCTTAACAATCCCGATGACACATCATTCGGGAGTGAAACCAGTGGCTCCCAATCAGAGGAGAATAAAGATGATGATTTCCCGCCTGTAGACGAGGTATTCCAGAACAACAAGGAACCCGAAAGGGAGTCCGAGCCCGTATTTACCCAGACTCAGGAGCTCGAGCCCGAGCCCGAGCCGGAACCCCAGCCCGAGCCCAAGCCGGAGCCAGAGCCGGTAGTTCCGCTCAAGACTTACGACAGCCTGTACGGACTGATAGGCAAGCCTCTGGCCCACTCCACATCAATGGTCCGCTTCAACAAGTTCTTCCGTGAGCAACATATCAACGCCCACTACAACAACTATGAACTTGAGAGCATTGAGGATGTGACAAAACTGATTGAGAAATATCCCAATCTGCGCGGCTTCAACGTGACGATACCCTACAAACAGGATATCATCCCCTACCTGACCCGCCTGGACGAGACCGCACAGTCCATCGGCGCAGTCAACACCGTTAAGGTGCTTCACCGCGACGGAGGCGTAGAACTGATAGGTTACAATACTGACTGGACCGGATTCACCAAGTCATTCGGCGAACTTCTTGAGGGCCACAGCAAGGCGCTCATCCTGGGAACAGGAGGCGTATCCAAGGCCGTCAAGTACGCTCTTGACAAGATGGGAATTGAGAACAGGTTCGTATCACGCAACTCAAACTTTGAGATCATGGGCTATTATGAGCTCTCACCCTCAGTAATGGATGAGTTTGACGTGATAGTAAACTGCACTCCCATGGGTATGTGGCCCGATGTAAACCAGTGCCCCGACATTCCTTACGGATTCCTGTCCGAAAAGCACCTGCTGCTTGACGTGATAGCAAATCCCGACGAGACCATGTTCATGAAAAAGGGACGCGAGCACGGAGCCACAGCCAAAGGCGGCAAGGATATGCTTGAGCAGCAGGCTGTTGCCGCATGGGAGATTTGGGACAGAATAGGAGAATGAGAATGAAAAGAATAGCACTCGTAACAGTTCTGGTATTAGGCTGCCTGATGGCTGCCGCCAAGGTTTACAAGCCGTCCGATATCAGACCCGTTCACCTTGAAGACAGGAACCGTTACGTATGCAACCCTGACGGAATACTCTCACAGGAGGCTGTAAACCGCATTGACGCTGCATTCCGCACCGTTGAGGACAGCACCGGAATCCAGACTCTTGTGGCAGTGGTTGGGGATATCGACCCCGATGACTGCTTTGAGTTTGCCCACCAGTTGGGTGAAACAGTCGGCGTAGGACGTTCAAGTTCAGACAACGGTCTGGTTATACTGCTCAGCACCGGCGAGCGCTGCATTCAGTTTGCCACCGGTTACGGCATTGAGGGCGTACTGCCCGATGCCCTGTGCAAGCGTATTCAGGAGCGTTACATGAACCGTTACTTTGCCGATGACAAGTGGGATGAAGGAATGGTTGCCGGCGCCGAGGCGGTAAAGGAGATACTGCTTAAGGGTGAATATGATGACGATGCCGAGTTCGGAGCAAAGGATGCCATTGCTGCCATGGCTGTCCTGGCCGGAATAGTGATCTTCCTGGTGGTGCTGATTGTATACATTGACCGCCGCAGCCGCAAATGTCCCAAATGCGGACACGTGGCACTCAAGCAGGTCAGCATATCTACCATATCAAGGAACAACGGCGTCAAGAAGGAACTTGTCACCCTAAAGTGCACCCATTGCGGATTCATCACCTCCAGAACCCGCACGTCATACTACTCTACCGGAAATCACGGAGGAGGACCGCATGTAGGAGGCGGATTTGGTGGCGGCCGCAGTTTCGGTGGCGGAAGTTTCGGCGGAAGTTACGGAGGAGGACATTTTGGCGGCGGAGGTGCCGGATCACGTTTTTAAAAAGGAAATTGGAATCAAACAAATACAACTATGAAAAAGAAAGGTACTGTAACAATCATCGCTATCATCGCAGTAGTTGTCATCGTTATCCTCTGGGGTATCAAGGTCAACAACAGAATGATTACAATGGA
>JAEEGJ010017578.1_pt1 | contig 16143 bp, 14 predicted proteins | sample 8958761 | NCBI WGS metagenome assembly JAEEGJ01 (sample SAMN16246546, study PRJNA631951) | gut metagenome | biome: gut microbiome; feature: rumen; material: RS-attached | host: Bos | place: Iran: Karaj | collected 2018-10
CTTTGACTTTTTGCTACAACAATTTCAAGTGGCCTCTAACTAGGGAAAAATGGTTTTCTAACTGGCGCGCAAATTTTCTCTAACTGGAGCGTAAAAATACAATTATCAATTGTCAATTATCAATTATCAATTGTCAATTATCAATTGTCAATTGTCAATTATAAATTAAATTTCGTATCTTTGCAGCCGAAAAGACGTAAACCACAGAAAGAGAGAGATGAAAAGAATCCTGACTCTGGCCCTGACGGTAATGATGGCCGTCGCAGCCAACGCCCTCGTCTTTACGGACGCACAGAGGGAAGCCCTCTTCCTCAGCGACAAGATGGCACACGAGCTCGACCTCACCAACGACCAGTATGAGGCCGTCTTCGAAATCAATCTTGACTACTACATGAGTGTCAACGTGGCGGCAGACCTCTTCGGCCCCTGGTGGAACAGACGCAACGCCGACATGAAGCTGGTGCTGAGCAAATGGCAGTATGAGAAGTTTATGCAGCTGGAATATTTCTACAAACCGCTGCTGTGGCAAAGCGACGCATGGGTGTTCGTCATCTACACCCACTACGCGCGCACCGTCTTCTTCTTTGCCTGGCCTCCTGGCTATTACACCTACAGAGGCGGATACAACCGTCTGGACGTCAACATCTACGTGGACCGCATCCACGACAAGCCCGACGGACCGCATCATCATCACGGACCGGAGCCCTACGACCCCCATCATCCCGGCGGACCTGATCACCATCCCGACCGCCATCCCGATCATCCCGACGGCGGACCGGACCACAAGCCCGACCATCATCCGGACAACCATCCCGACAAGCCCGATGTGCCCGAACACCGTCCCGACAATAAGCCGGACAAGCCCGATGTGCCCGAACACCGTCCGGAAAAGCCCGAGCATCCCGACAGGCCCACCACTTTGCCGGATCGTCCCGAAAGACCCGAAAGGCCCGCCACACTGCCTGAGCGTCCCGCAAGACCCGAGCGCCCCAATTTCCCCGGCGGCAGAATGCCGAGAGGAAGAAGGAGGTGAGAGGGCTGATGTAAGAGGTAAGAGGGCTGATGTCTGATGTGAGAGGGCTGAGGGCTTGAATCACAGACGCGAGATCTGTTTCACGCCTTTGACGGCGGAGAGCTTCTTCATGAGCGAGGAGAGGCGGTCCGTGTCGTCCACCATGATCGTGACGTTGCCCTCGAAGAGGCCGTCGTGGGCGTCGATGTTGATGGAGCGCAGCGTCAGGCGGTCCTCCTTGGAGATGATGCTCGTGACGTTGTTGATGATGCCGATGTCGTCGTGGCCCACAATGCGCAGCGTGATGGGGTAGGAGCCTTCGCCCTTGCCGCTCCAGCAGGCCTGCACGATGCGGTAGGGATAGCGGCGGCGCAGCTCGGGCGCGTTGGGGCAGTCGGTGCGGTGGATCTTGATGCCGCCGATGCCCACGAAGCCGAAGACGCTGTCGCCGTAGACGGGCTGGCAGCAGCGCGCCAGATGATAGTCCACACCCGTGAGGCGGCTGCCGATGACCAGCACGTCGTCGCCCCTGTGCTGCTCCTGCTGACGCTCGGGATGGAGCACGAAATGCGAGGCACTCTCGGCCGGAGCGTTCTCATGGGTGTCGCCCTGAAGGAGTGAAGAATAGACGTCGATGACGTGGCCCATGTCGATGGCGCCGCGCGCAATCTGCAGATAGAAGTCGCTGGCCTCCTTGAAGCCCAGCTTGCGCACGAGCTGGTGCATGGCGTTCTCCTCGAGGTCGAGCTTGCGGTTCTTGAGGCGTCGCTCCAGCGTCTCCTTGCCCAAGAGGCGCTCCTTGGCGTCGGTCTCCTTGAGGGCCAGGCGTATCTTCGACTTGGCGTGGGAGGTCTTGACGATGGCGAGCCACGAAGGGCGGGGATGCTGCGAGGAGGAGGTGAGAATCTCCACCTGGTCGCCGCTCTTAAGCGGTTGGCGCAGCGTGGCGGCGCGGCCGTTGATGCGCGCTCCGGTGCAGGTGTTGCCCACCTTGGAATGAATGTGATAGGCGAAGTCGAGCACAGTGGCGCCCTTGGGGAACTTGAAGATGTCGCCCTTGGGCGTGAAGGCGAAGACCTCGTCCTCGTAGAGCTCCATGCGGAACTGGTCCACCGCCTCGGCGCCGTCGCTGGCCTCCAGCATGGAGCGGATGCCCGCGAGCCACTCGTCGAGGCCCGTCTCGCTCTTGATGCCCTTGTAGCGCCAATGAGCCGCCACACCGCGTTCGGCCACCTCGTCCATGCGCTCCGTGCGGATCTGCACCTCGACCCACTTCTGCTCGGGGCCCACAACGGTGATGTGGAGGCTCTCGTAGCCGTTGCTCTTGGGCACGCTGAGCCAGTCGCGCAGACGCTTGGGGTTGGGCTGATACATCGAGGTGACGATGGCGAAGGTCTGCCAGCACTGCATCTTCTCCTTCTCGGGCGGGGCGTCCAGGATGATGCGGATGGCGAAGAGGTCGTAGACGCCCTCGAAGGGGCACTTCTGCTTCTTCATCTTCTGCCAGATGGAGTGGATGGACTTCGTGCGGCCCTTGATGTGGAAGGCAAGGCCGGCCTCCCTGAGACGCTCGTCGATGGGGCCGATGAAGCGGCCGATGTAGGCGTCTCGGCTGGCCTTCGTCTCGGAGAGTTTCTCGCGGATATGGTAGTAGGCCTCGGGCTCGGTGTACTTGAGCGAGAGGTCCTCCAGCTCGGACTTGAGCTGATAGAGGCCCAGCTTGTGGGCCAGAGGGGCGTAGAGAAACATGCTCTCGCGGCTGACCTCGCGGCGCAGTGCATCGTCTCCCGTATTGCGTATGCTGCGCATGAGGCTCACGCGGTCGGCGATCATGATGAGGATCACGCGCATGTCCTCCGCAAAGGAGAGCAGGAGGTTGCGGAAGTTCTCCGTCTCGACAACGGGCGTCTTGCGGTAGAGCTGCCGGATGCGCTCCAGCCCGTGCATGATGCGGGCCACGGATTCGCCGAAGTCCGCCGCAACGCTCTCGTCGTCCTCAACGGCGGCAGGGCGCAGCATGACGGCCACCAGACCGTCGCGCCGGAGTCCTATCTCGTCGGCCGCCAGCAGCGCCGTATCGAGGCTGCGCAGGACGGGATCGAGCCCGAAGGCGTCCCTGTGGAGACGACCCTCGGCATGAGCCTTGCGGAGGCGCTCGCGAATCTTCGCGGCGTCACCCTCGTGAAGCGCAATCCCTGCATGCAGCAGTTTGCGGTAGCTCTTGACGAGCTGCCGGCGCTCCGCTGGGGTTAAAGGTTCAGGGTTCATGGCTCACTTTTAATTTTTAATTATTCATTTTTCATTAATCAAGTGAACATCGCGCTGCGGGAACGGAATTTCGATGTTGTTGGCGTTGAGGGCGTTGTAGATGGCCTCCTTAAGGCGGCCGGTCAAGCCGTATTTCTCCTCGACAAGCATCCAAATGAGCACCTTGAGGTCCACGCTGCTGTCGCCGAAGTCGCTGAAGCGCACGCTGATCGGACGGTCGGGATCCGTTATGGGCACATCGGCGCTGTTGCGCTCCCGGCAGATGGGGGTGAGCGCCTCGGTGAGGATGCGGCGCACGGCCTCCACATCGGTGCCGTAGGCCACGCCGACGGGAATGCAGATCTGCTCGTAGTTGTGGTTGCGCGTCAGGTTCTTGAAGTTCTTGCTGAAAAGCGCCTTGTTGAGGAAGGCGATGACGCAGCCGTCGGCCGTGATGACCTGGGTGCTCTGATAGGTGATGCTCTCCACCTTGCCCGAGATGCCGTCGCACTCGATGTAGTCGCCCACACGCAGGCGGCCCGTCATCAGCGAGAGACCGTAGAAGAAGTTCTCGATGAGATCCTGCATGGCGAAACCGAGACCCGTAGCCAGGCCGGCGGTGACGATGGAGATGCCGCTCTTGGGCACATTGAGCAGGACGAGCACCGTGATGGCGTAGAGGCCCCAGATGACGATGGCGATGATGTTGCGCGAGAGGGTGAAGTTGTACACCCCTTCAGACGGGGACATCTTCTTGCGATAGGCGATGTAGAAGCTGCGCAGGGCGTAGTTGAGATAGCTGAAGATGAACCACAGGGCCACCACCACGCAGAGCTTGAAGAGCGACACGCGGATGAGGTCGGGCTGGTTGATGAAATCCTTGAAGAAAATTTTCACGCAAAGGCTCGTCATGGCGAAGATCTCCGACGCCCAGTAGATGCTGATGAGCACGGAATAGACGGCCAGGATGGGCACTAAGGTGCGGTTGATGAAGTCGTAGAACCAGGTGGAGGTGATGTATTTGCCCGAAGCAATGCGCTTGAGCATGCGGCGGCGGTCTTCGACATCGACATCGGAGCCCTTGGCGCTCTCGATGCGCTGCACGCGGCCGAGCAGTTTGTTCTCCTCATACATCTCCATGAGGTCGTAGAGGCAGGTGATGGTGGTGATGGCCGCCAGCTGGAAGGTCCACCACACGATGATCTGGATGGCCATGAGGCTGTAGCCCGACCACGAGACGATGGCCGAGACGCCCATCACGACGGAGGTGATGTGGGTGTAGGCCGTATCCAGCAGAGGCAGCTCGCGGCGATGGCGCCCCGAGAGCCACAGCTGCCACAGCATGAAGACCACCAGGACGGGCGGCAGGATGAGGTTGATGGCGGCGTCGGGAATCAGCACGATGCGGAACATGATGACCAGGAAGGCCAGCATGAGCAGCGGCGTGTAGACGAGCGCGGCGTCGATCATCTGACGGCCCTTCAGGCGGATGTAGAGCGAGAGGAGCACCGCCTCAAGCAGCCAGGCGAAGTTCATCACCAGGCCCGTGCCCATCTGGATGTAGTTGCGGTTGACGAAGTGGCGCACCACCATGACGTAGATGGCGAAGATGGCCGTGCCGACCACCCAGGTGAGCATCGTGCGGCGCGAAGGCCAGTTGCGGCCGCGCCAGCGCTTGGGCAGACACCACTGAACCAGGGCGAAGGCGATGATGAGGGCGATGGAGAGGTAGAGCGCCACAAAGACGCTGATGAAAAGCACCGATTTGCCGCGCCACTCGGAATAGTCGTTCTCCTGCTCGTGCTCGGCAAAGGGTTTGTACTTGGTGCTGGCGGCGCTGCGGGCCTTGCGGAGCTGACGGGGCAGGGTGGAGAGCACGGTGATGTAGTTGTCGGTGCCCATCTTGAAGATGTAGTCCTGAAGCACCTTGTAGCGCTTCTGGGCAAAGGAGTTGAGCTGGTCCACCTTGTCCTGCACGCTGTGGTAGTAGACGCTCTCGGCCTCAAGGGCCTCAAGGAAGTGCTGCACGTTGTTGCGCATGCTGTCGGCATATTCCAGACAGGCGGCGCGGTCCTCCAGCTGCTGGCCCGTGAGATAGAGCGGCTCGTCGGGCGTGTCGTCTTTGCTTCCCTTCATCATCGGCGTGACCTCCATAGCCGCAACGGCGCCCGTATCCTGGCCGACGAAGGTGGAAGCCAGCGAGTCGATGGCGTTGAGCAGAATGCTGTCGCTCTGGCTGAGCAGATCCTCATCGTTCTCGGCCACAGGCGGCATGCTGCGCAGCGAAGTGATGAGGGCGTCGTAGCGGTCGAGCTCGCTGTGGAGCCATTCGATGATGCGGTCGTAAGGCAGCGTGTTGCCGCTCTTGTCGCTCAGGCTCCAGTAGAGATTGACGGCCTGCTGGCAGGCATAAGCCTGGTCGAAAGTGTTGTCGTAAGACTGGGAGTAGAGCATCAGGCCGATCTGCTCACACTGGTTCATGTAGGAGACCAGCTGCTGATGCTGGGCTGCGCCCTGCTGCTCGTACATCTGCAGGAACTGCTGCTGCTTCTCGTAGTCGGAGGCCAGCTCGGCACGCAGGACGCCCAGCGTGCGCGCCAGGTCTTTTTCTTTCAGCACGGCGTGGGCCGGCAGCAGCGCCACAAGCACGAGAATCAGAACGGAAAGGAGTTTCTTCATAGGATGCGAAGTGTGTAATTGTTGTTTTTCGCCGCAAAGTTACGAAATAATTCATAAATTGCGAAACCTAAAGTAAAAGTATGACGCAATAAATTGACTTTCGTAGAAAATTTTCGTACCTTTGCAGGCATGAATGAGATACGTTTGGAGCGCGTGACGCCCAATGTGTTCGCCGAAAGAGGTGATCTTGTGAGCGATGTGTGGCAGCAGGAGCTCACGCTGGAGCGCGGCAAGACCTATCTGGTGGAGGCCGCCAGCGGCACGGGCAAGAGCAGCCTGTGCTCCTTCCTCTACGGCTACCGCAACGACTACTCGGGGCGCATCCTCTTCGACGGCGAAGACATCAGCCGCTACGGCCGCTCTTCGTGGGTGAACATCCGGCAGAGGCACATGAGTCAGCTCTTCCAGGAGCTGCGCCTGTTCCCCGAAATGACGGCAATGGAAAACGTGCTCATCAAAAACCAGCTGACGGACCATCTGAGCCGCGAGACCGTCGAGGGCTGGTTTGAGCGTTTGGGCATTGCCGCCTGTCGCGACAAAAGGCTCGCGCACATGTCGTTCGGACAACAGCAGAGGGTGGGGCTCATCAGAGCGCTCGCGCAGCCCTTCGACTTCCTTCTGGCCGACGAGCCCGTGAGTCATCTCGACGACGACAACAGCCGCACGATGGGTGAGATCATGATGGAAGAAGCCCGCAGGCAGGGCGCCGCCGTCATCGTGACGTCCATCGGGAAACATATCGAAATGGATTACGATAAGATATTGAAACTCTAACACATAACATATAAGCACTAAATGAAAACAAGAGATAAGGAAAAAGAGCACTTGAAGTCGTTGGGCAAGAAAGTGGCCTACAGTCAGGACTACGATCCGGGCGTGCTGGAGACCTTCGAAAACCTGCATCCGGAGAACGACTACTGGGTGAGGCTCAACGCCGGAGAATTCACCACGCTGTGTCCCATCACCGGGCAGCCCGACTACGCTGAGATACGCATCTCGTACATCCCCGGAGAGCGCATGGTGGAGTCGAAGAGTCTGAAGCTCTACCTCTTCTCTTTCCGCAACCACGGCGACTTCCATGAGGACTGCGTGAACACCATCATGAAGGACCTCATCGGGCTGATGAACCCCAAATACATCGAAGTGACGGGATTCTTCACGCCGCGCGGCGGCATCTCCATTCACCCCTACGCCAACTGGGGACGGCCCGACACCAAGTGGGAAAAACTCGCCGAAGAACGTCTCTTCAGCTACGAGCGATGAAGGCGATGATCTTTGCCGCAGGGCTCGGCACCAGACTCAAGCCCCTCACGGACCGCATGCCCAAGGCGCTGGTGGAAGTGGCCGGAAAGCCGCTGCTCCAGCACCAGTTGGAAAAGCTCCGTAAGGCCGGAGCGACGGACATCGTCGTCAACGTGCACCATTTTGCCGACATGATAGAAGAATGGGTGGCGGCGCATCCTGTGGAGGGTCTCAACATCCGCTTCAGCGACGAGCGTCAGCAATTGCTTGAAACCGGCGGCGGCATACGCCAAGCGCGCCCCCTGCTGGGCGAAGGCCGCATCCTCGTGCACAACTGCGACATTCTCTCCAACGCCGACCTCAGGGCCTTCTGGGCCAAAGGCGAAGGCGCTGCGGCCACGCTGATGGTGTCGGAGCGGGAGACGACGCGCTATCTGCTTTTCGACGACGACATGAACCTCAAAGGGTGGACCAACGTGAAGACCGGCGAGGTGAAGGGCATCGGGCGCGAAGGACGTCTGCCCGAAGGGCCTCTCCGGAAACTGGCCTTCAGCGGCATACACCAAATCAGCTCGGAGGCTTTCCCGCTGATGGACGAATTTCCCGAGAAGTTCGGCATCATCGACTTCTATCTGCGCCTGGCCGGCGAGATGAAGGTGAAGGGCGTGAAGGAGGAAGGGCTGCGACTGATGGACGTGGGCAAGTTGGAGACGCTCTCGGAGGCGGAGCGGTTTATCCGCGAGCTGGAAGCAGGCGCGTGATGCCCCGTTCGCGGTGGCAGAGCTGCACGGCAACGCCGAATTTTTCGTTGAGATGACGGGCCAGATGCTCCGCACAGTAGACGCTGCGGTGCTGTCCGCCCGTGCAGCCGAAAGAGAACATCAGATCCTCAAAGCCGCGCTCGATGTAGCGCGCCAGATGGACGTCGGCCAAAGCGTAAACGTGGTCGAGGAAGGTGAGAATCTCACCGTTTTCCTCGAGGAAACGGATCACGGGTTCGTCCAGGCCGGTGAGGGATTTGTATTCGTCGTAGCGGCCGGGATTGTGGGTGCCGCGACAGTCGAACACGTAGCCGCCGCCGTTGCCGCTGGTGTCTTCGGGGATGCCTTTCTTAAAGGAAAAACTGTAAACACGTATCATGCAGGTAGGGATAAGGACATTGGGGGAGAATCTGCCGCAGGTTGTCGAGTGCGGCGGGGATGGAGTCGAGGAAATGCTGCTTGCGCTCGTAGCGTCCGCGGAAGCCGTAAGCGCCCAACACCTGAAGCTGGCGGAAGAGCACGAAGAGCGGCAGACGGCGCATGAAGGAGTCCGTCACCTCGTCGCGCGAGAGCGATGTGAGCGGCGCGAGCTCGTCGAGATAGGCCCCGATGCAGCGCTGGCGCACCTCGTCGGGGAAGAGTGAAGACGCCTGCCAAAGGAAGCTCACCACATCGTAGGGCAGAGGCCCCTTGCGGCCGCCCTGATAGTCGATGAGATGAAGATTGCCCCCGTCGTCGAGCATGATGTTGCGCGCCTGGAAGTCGCGGTAGAGAAACGCCGTGATGGAGGATAAAGCGTCCTCAGCGGAAAGCAAATCTGTGGCGAACGCCTGGAAGTCGGCCTCGAGGAGATATTCGTCAAACTCCACCGAAGAGGTCTTCAGGAAGCAGTATTTGAAATAGTTGAGATCGAAGAGGATGCCCGTGCGGTCGAGCTCCGGAGCGGGATAGCAGACAGAGAAATCCAAACCGCGCGCGCCCTCCACCTGCACGTGGGGCAAGAGGCGCAGCGTGCGCTCCATGAGCTGCTGCTCTTCTTCGCTGTAGCGTCCGCCCTTCTGACGCCCTTCCTTCAGCGCGTCGAAGAGGCTGCGCGAGCCGACACTCTCCTGGAGATAAGCCGTATGGTCGGGCGAGACGGCCAGCACACGGGGTACGGGCAGTCCGCACTGGGCGAAATGGCGCGAGAGGGCGAGAAAGCTGTCGTTCTCGCGAACGGCGGTGCCCCGACAGGCGATCGTGCAGCGGCCGTCAGGTTCGAAGAAACGGTAGTAGGCCCGGTTGCTGCCGCTGCCCTGAATGGGCTCCGTGCGGGCGGGAGCGTGCCCGAACAAATCTCTATACAGACTCAGGAGTGTCTCCATACTTGTTTGACTTTACGGTAAACGGCCAGAATGTTGAGCACGCTGACCAGAATGAGCAAAGCGATGCCGAAGGAGAGCATGAGCCAGAGCGAGCCCTCCTGCATGGTGGGGAACATGCGCCAGAGATGCTCCAGATAGAGGCCGCGCACGAAGAGCGTCGCTGCGAGCGCGCAGAGGAACACCAAAAGGTTGACGCCCAGCGTGAGACACTGATAAGGCAGCGCCACACGGCTCACACTGTAGCCGATGAGCAGGAGCGACTGGAGCTTCTCCTGATTCTTCTGCACCAATAGGAAGATGCTCAGCATCAAGACGTAGAAGCTCAAGGCTGAAATGAGCAGCCCGACGGCCAGTACAATGGCGACGACGAGCTTGAGGAAATACATCGTCTTGCCCGCCTGCAGCTTGTCCTCGTCGATGTCGTAGCCCTTCTGCTTCATATAGCTTACGAGACGCTCGTCGGCGGGATTCACCACCTGGAGAATCAGGCGGGAAGGCTTCTCCGATTCAGAGGAAGGCGCATAGACGGCGTTGCTCCACTCGAGAAACGACGAGGGTACAAGGATGGTGTTCAGGCGGGAAGAAAAGCCCGTGAGACGGGCCGGAAGGATGTCGTGACGGCCTTCGCCGATGAGCTCGACATCCACATCGAGCATCCCGAGAAGTCCTTCGCCGATCTTGGGCAGACGGTGGCTCTGGGCAAAGCCGAAGTTGTAGACCGCCAGATAGGATTTGGGCAACACGATGGGGACGGGCTCGCCCTCATGCCACTGCCACACGCGGGCGTCGACATCGACAAAGCGGTCGGGCACGCTCTCGAAAAACATGTCAGAGGAGAAGCGGATGTCCTGCATGCCCACACGACATTTCACACGATAGCGCGAGGCGGAGAAAGCGCCCAGACTCTTGACGAAAGGCTGGCGGGAGAGTTCTTCCTGCTCTGCTGCCGTGAACTCCAGCGAGGCCGACGAGAAAGCGCCCACACGCTTGGACACCATCAGATAGTCCGGAGGCAGAGGACCGTCGTCGCCGGCAAAAGCGGGCGCCAGATCCTGATAGAACTGCACCGAGAGGAGCACGATCATCATGCCCAAAAAGTTGGCCAGAGCGAAGCCGGCAAGCTGTCCCGGCGAGAGGTGGCGGCGAAGAAGTTTCCAGAGCAGATGCATTTATTCCACAATAAGTTTGAATTCGTCCACCAGACTCTTCAGAGAGTGATTCTTGTTGAGATAGTTCTGGTATATCTCCTTTTTGGAGATGCTCTGCTGCACCGTCTCGAAAGAGGCCACGCTGATGTCCATCTTCAGATTGGGCGAGAGCAGACTGCGGCGCAGATAGCGCATGAGTCGGGAGGAGATTTGCTGGAGGTAGGTCTTCACCTGCTCGTTGGAGACGGTGACGGTGAAGGAATCCGGTCCCGTAACCTGAGGCGTCATGCGGCGCATGCGCATCGACATGGCTCTGTCCTCCTGTTGCAATGTGCCGGCAAACTCCGACCAAACGCGAATGAGATCGGTGTCGGTGAGCCTTGCGGTTGCGGGTGCGGCTACCTGCTGTACGGGCGCCTCCGCAGTCTGAACGACAGGCGCAGCCGTCTTGGGAGCGGCGTTCATCCTCAGGCTCGGACCGAGCGAGGAGAGGCGCACACGGGAGGCGGGAGCGGGTTGAGCGGGTGCTGCCGGGGCGACGTGCGGCGTTTTGTTCTGCTCTTGGGGTGCAGCAGCGGCAGAAGTCTGCTTTCTCGCGGCAGCCACAGGCTGCGTGAAGAAGGGGGCTAACTTGGTGGGCCGAAGCCCACCTGCAGGGGCGTCGGGGTCAATCTGGGCGCACTCGATGAGTGTGATCTCCAGAGAGAGGCGCTTGTTGCGCGAGGTGCGATACTGATTGTCGCAGTCGTTGCACAGACGCAGCGCCCTGTAAAGCATCCTCACGTCGCAGCGGGCGGCCTGCTCCTGATAGCGGGCGCGCAAACCCTCCGAAGTGTCCAGAAGGGGCAGGGTGGAAGCGTCGCGTGCCACCAGCAGATTGCGCAGATGGGAGGCGAGGCCGTTCATGAAGTTGCCGCCTTCGTAACCCTCGTTGATGATGTTGTTGAGAAGGACGAGGCAGGGCTGCACCTCCTTGCTGATGAAATGGTCCACCATCTCGAAATAGCTGTCGGTGGAGAGCACGCCCAGCGCATCGCTCACGGCCTCCAGCGTCAGGTTGTTGCCGCAGCAGGACACCATCTGGTCGTAGATGGAGAGCGCGTCGCGCATGCCGCCGTCGGCCTTCTGGGCAATGAGGTGAAGGGCTTCGTCCTCGGCCGTGATGCCTTCCTTTTGGCTGATGTATTTCAGATGGTCCACCGTGCCCTGAAGCGTCATGCGGGCAAAGTCGTACACCTGACAGCGGCTCAGAATGGTGGGCAGAATCTTGTGCTTCTCGGTGGTGGCCAGGATGAAGATGACATGCTGGGGCGGTTCCTCCAACGTCTTCAGGAAGGCGTTGAATGCCTGTGTTGAGAGCATGTGAACCTCGTCAATGATGAAGACCTTGTACTTACCCACCTGCGGTGGGATGCGTGTCTGCTCCATGAGCGTCTTGATGTGCTCTACGCCGTTGTTGGAGGCAGCGTCAAGCTCAAAGATGTTGAATGAACGCTGTTCGTTGAACGCCTGACAGCTCTCGCAATGGCCGCAGGCCTCACCGTTTTCGGTGGGTGACATGCAGTTGATGGCTTTGGCGAAGATACGTGCGCAGGTGGTCTTGCCTACGCCACGCGGCCCGCAGAACAGGTAGGCATGAGCCAGCTTCCCGCTCTTGACGGCATTCTTCAGCGTGGTGGTCAGCGCCAGCTGTCCGACAACGCTGTCGAAGGTCATAGGCCTGTATTTTCGTGCCGATACGATATATTCTTCCATAGTTTTATTGATAAGCGACGACAAAGGTACGAAAAAAAGGTAAAAAGGTAAAAAAGTAAAAAGGTAAAAAAGGTTAAGCGGCAGAAAAAAACTCCTAACCCCTAACTCCTAATTTATTATTACCTTTGACACAAATGTCGAAGGTACTCTCGTTCGACAATAAAAATGAAAATATATTGCATTTTATTTTGTATTGTGCTCACTTAATCGTACCTTTGCACCCAAATTGGAAAATGTAAATTGAAAAAAGGTAAATAAGATTATGTTTCACTTCCCCGGGAGTTCTAAGATAGTACATCGTGGAGCCCATCTCATTGAAGCAGGGCGCGACATGCGTCATGCCCGTAAGTACAGCCCTGACAAGCTGTTCAGTCGTTTAGTCAAGTTGTTTATCGTGTTGGTTGTTACGCTGACGTTGTGGAACCTGCCTACCGACTGGTACGGTATTGAAGGCCTGACCATCGTCCAGCAGCGCATCATTGCCATTTTTGCCTTTGCCACGCTGATGTGGATCATGGAGATTGTCTCCTCGTGGGCTACTTCGGTGGCTGTCATCGGTCTGATGCTGCTCTTTACTTCTGACTCTGGCATTAAATGGATGTGTGACCCCGACCAGGTGGGCGCACTCCTATCTTATAAAGGTGTCATGGCCACGTTTGCCGACCCTGTTATCATGCTGTTTATCGGCGGATTCATCCTCGCCATTGCTGCTACGAAAACTGGACTAGACGTCCAGCTGGCTAAGGTGCTGCTCAAGCCCTTTGGTACCAGGAGTGAGATGGTGTTGTTGGGCTTCCTGCTCATCACGGGCCTGTTTTCCATGTTCGTATCGAACACCGCTACGGCAGCCATGATGCTGACGTTCCTTACGCCGGTGTTCCGTCAGTTGCCTCCTGAAGGCAAGGGCCGTATCGCACTGGCGCTGAGTATTCCAGTGGCTGCCAACCTCGGTGGTATGGGAACTCCCATCGGTACTCCGCCGAACACCATTGCCATGAAGTATCTGAATTCACCGGTAGCTGATGGCGGACTGGACTTAGGTTTGGGCTTTGGCCAGTGGATGATGTTCATGCTTCCGCTGGTCATTGTGCTGCTGCTTATCGGCTGGTGGCTGTTGAAAACCATCTTCCCGTTCAGTCAGAAAAGAATTGAACTGGAGATTGACGGTGAGATGAAGAAGAATGCCCATTCCTACATTGTGATTGTAACATTCTTCGTCACGGTAGCACTCTGGCTGCTTGACAGCGTGACGGGTATCAACAGCTATACGGTGGCATTCATCCCGTTTGTGGTATTTGCCCTGACGGGTGTTGTCAACAAGCGTGACCTGGAGCAGATTAACTGGTCAGTCATTTGGATGGTGGCCGGTGGCTTTGCCTTGGGTTATGGCCTGAACAAGTCGGGACTGGCTGAGAATGCCGTGCAGAGCATACCGTTCGGCGACTTCTCGCCCATAGTCATTCTGCTGATTTCAGGTCTTATCTGCTACCTGCTCTCGAACTTTATTTCGAACTCTGCAACAGCAGCCCTGCTCATGCCGATTCTGGCATTTGTCTGTGCCGCTATGGGTGAGACGCTGGCTCCGATTGGAGGCACGCCGACCGTACTCATCGGTGTGGCTATTGCTGCTTCGAGTGCTATGGTGCTTCCCATTTCCACACCTCCCAATGCACTGGCATACGCCACGAACCTGGTGCAGCAGAAGGACATGGTACGCATCGGACTCATTGTGGGCATTATCTCCATGGTGCTGGGCTACGGACTGCTGTATCTCATTGGCACCATGCACTTGATGTAAGTTGATGATTATAATTAGGAGGAACGTATGAAGGAAGGATTAAAGAAAGTCTGGCATTTTGTCAAGTATTCCACGTGGTTGAAGTATGCCGCTGTGGCTGTGTTTGCCGTGGTGTTCATCGGCTTTGTCGATGAGAACAGCGTGTGGAGCCATTTCCGCAACGAGCAGACCATCAACAGCCTGCAGGATGAGATTGATGCGTATAATGCCGAACACCAGCGTAACCAGGCTCGCATCAGGGAAATTGACCGTGACCCGAAGGCCATTGAGAAGATTGCCCGTGAGCGTTATTTCATGAAGACCGACGATGAGGATATCTTCGTGTTCAGCGAGGACCTGCCGGAAAAAGACGAGGAAGTAGAGCGTCATGAAACAGCTGACTAAGTTTCAAAGCATCGTTTTCATGATCGGCGGCCTGCTCATGGTTGCCGGTGCGGGTATGGCACTGTTCAGAGTCAGTGCCGCCCCGTGGGTGTTCATTCCCGGCGTGGTGATGTTTGTGTCCATGCAGATGCTGCAGCGCTACGACGGTCGTAACCTCAACATCCGTCGCCTGCGCCGTTTCATGCTGTTGAGCGACGTGCTGCTCATGGTCAGTGCCCTGCTCATGTATGCCCAGGCCGGAAACCCCTTCCACCTTGACCAGATTACCTATGTGCAGTACATTGGGAACAACTGGGTGGTAACGTTGCTGATTGCCGCATTGTTACAGCTTTACATCTCGCATCGCATTGGCAGGGAGTTAGAAAAGGAAGCATAAAGGAAGCATGATGGCAAAAAAACGCTAAAAGTTTGCACAATTGTTTTAAATTGCGCAAATTTTTTTTCTTATTCCAATATATCATGCTACTTTTGCCTTGCAGAAACGAATCAAACGATGTCAATGAATAGAATTCTCTACTTGTTTGCACTGATGGCAGTCATCACTTCCTGCTCAACATCTTACCATGTGCAGGGCTCTTCTTCTATTACCTCGCTTGACGGCAGCAAGCTCTATCTGAAGGCCGTCAAGAATCAGGAGCTGAAGAACCTTGACTCCTGTGACGTGGTACACGGAAAGTTCCAGTTCTCAGGTGTGCTAGATACCGTGCGCATTGCCAGTCTCTTTATGGACGATGAGAGCATCATGCCCGTTGTGCTGGAGGAGGGAGAAATCACCATTCTGATAGACCGTGCCAAGCAGTCGGTCACAGGAACGGCACTCAATGACAGCCTCTATCATTTCATTGACAAGCATAACCAGTTGGATAACCGTTTCAATGAACTGGAGCATAAGCAGAACCAGATGATTCTCGAAGGCATCGATGAGACACAGATTGTGCAGGAGGTGCAGGCTGAGGCCCAGCAGATTGCTGAGGAGCGTGAACAGCTGATGACCAACTCCATCATCGAGAATTTCGACAACGCGCTGGGTCCCTATCTTTTCGAAATGCTGACCAGCGTCTATCGTTATCCTATCCTGACGCCGCAGATTGAGTACATCATGTCGAAGGCCACCAAGAAGTTCAAGCGCGATCCCTACGTCAACGACTATTACACCACGGCGCAGGAGAACGAGAAGCGCATGCAGGGCTTCGACATTGACGGAACACCCGCTCCTGCCGCATCTTCTCCTGTTGATACCACAGCCAAAGCTCCCGTTGTAAACGTTCCTCAAGAATAATACGTTATGATTATTCACGGAGGTACCATCGTCAACGAAGGCCGCAGTTTTCTTGGCGACATCGTCGTCGAGGGTGACCGTATTGTGGATGTTATCCCTCAACTCTCCGCTCGGCTTTGCCGCTTGGCTCAGCCAAGAACTATCAACGATCAACTCTCAACTATTAATGCTACTGGCTGTTACGTGCTGCCGGGTGTCATTGATAGCCACGTGCATTTCCGTGAGCCGGGTTTGACTGAGAAGGCTGACATGGAAAGCGAGAGCCGTGCCGCTGCAGCAGGGGGCGTGACCAGCTTCTTCGACATGCCTAACACCGTGCCGCAGACCACTACGTTGGAAGCGCTTGAGGAGAAGTTCCGCATCGCAGCCCAGAAGAGCCATGTGAATTACTCGTTTTTCTTCGGAGCTACGAACGATAACTATGAGTGTTTTCAGGTTCTCCCTGAAAACCGCATCCCCGGCATCAAGCTTTTC
>JAEEGJ010017581.1_pt1 | contig 16142 bp, 13 predicted proteins | sample 8958761 | NCBI WGS metagenome assembly JAEEGJ01 (sample SAMN16246546, study PRJNA631951) | gut metagenome | biome: gut microbiome; feature: rumen; material: RS-attached | host: Bos | place: Iran: Karaj | collected 2018-10
AAACTTATCCGAAAATCCCTTGGATAAGTGATTCTATAACAATCTTTGGAGCAATCACAAAGCGTGTAACTGTGATTACTCCTTTCCTTACAATCATTCTTGTAGTTGCACTTGTTCTTTTGATTAAGTATACAAAAATCGGAATGGCTATGCGTGCTGTTTCCCGCGATTTTGAAACTGCTCAGCTCATGGGAATCAAAATTGACTCAGTTATTTCAATGACATTTATAATTGGTTCTTTCCTTGCTGCAGTAGGTTCAATTCTGTTCTTCTCGAACTATCCTGGAGTTACACCAACTGTTGGTGGTATGCCGGGACTTAAAGCCTTTGTAGCAGCTGTTTTCGGAGGAATCGGTTCTATTCCAGGTGCTGTAATCGGTGCCTTCTTAATTGGTATCTGTGAAAATATTATTAAAGGACTTGGCTGGACAACCTTCAGCGATGCCTTTACTTTTGTTCTTTTAATTTGTGTATTGATGTTCATGCCGACTGGACTCTTCGGCGAAAAACAGACCGATAAGGTTTAATCTTTTATTGAGGTTTTTGCTATGGAAATTACTAACAAAAAAAGAGATTTATTTATCGGCTTTGGACTTCTTGCGCTGCTGTTCGTTGTTCTTATTATTCTTGAACACACAATTCGTCCTACATCAATTCTGTTTACAGTATTAAAGAAGGGTGCAATTTACGCTCTTGTTGCTGTAAGTATGAACCTTTTGAATGGATTTACAGGTTTGTTCAGTCTCGGACAAGCTGGCTTTATGCTGCTTGGTGCTTATACATACGCAATCTTTACAATTCCGCTTGAAGCGCGTGCTCAGGTTTATCAATACTTTGATGGTGGTGCGATTCATTTTACACTGCCTGTAATAGTTGCAATGATTCTTGCCGGCCTTGTAGCAGCTTTCTTTGCTTATCTGATTGGACTTCCTGTTTTGCATCTCAAATCAGACTATCTTGCAATTGCAACTCTTGGATTTGCAGAGATTCTTCGTGCAATCTTCCAGTGGGATAAACTTGGTGTTATCACAAACGGTTCAAATCTTTTGCGAAAGTATCCGGTATTTAAGTCTACAACATTCTATTTTGCAGTAAGCGGAATCTGTATTGCAGTCATTGTACTTCTTATCAATTCTACTTATGGCCGTGCTTTCAAAGCTATCCGCGATGATGAAGTTGCTGCCGAAGCAATGGGTATCAATCTTGCTCATCATAAAAGAATGGCATTTACAATCAGTTCATTCTTTGCAGGTATTTCTGGTGCTCTTCTTGCAATGTTCCAGACTACAATTCAGGCAAGTCAGTTTAAGTCTGCAATGACTTATGAGATTCTTTTGATTGTAGTAATCGGTGGAATCGGCTCTGTAACAGGAAGCTGTATTTCTTCATTCCTGTTTATTGCATGTTCTGAGTGGTGGCTCCGCTTCCTTGATAACGCAAACCTGAATTTTACTTCAATTCAGATTCTGCGTCCTGGATTCAGAAAGGTTGTGTTCTCAATCGTAATTATGTGTATCGTACTTTTCTACCAGAAAGGAATTATGGGCGATAAGGAATTCTCAATTAAGGGAATATCGGGCTTTTTTAAGAAGATTAGGAATAAGAAGAAATAAAAAGTCGTCATGCTGAACTTGTTTCAGCATCTATAAAAAAAGATCCCGAAACAAGTTCGGGATGACGTTAGAGTTAGGAATGAATATGAACATTTTGAAAATGGAAAATATAACAATGCAGTTCGGCGGTGTAGTTGCCGTTGACAATCTTTCTCTTGAAGTAAACGAGGGAGAAATTGTTTCTCTTATCGGACCAAACGGAGCTGGTAAGACAACTGCATTCAATGTTGTAACCGGAGTTTATGCACCTACAAACGGAGCTGTCTGGTTCAATAGAAATAAGATTGTAGAAAATCATCCCCGCAGAAAGCTGAAAAAACTTTATGCAGGAAAAGATAAAACTGTATTTAACGGTCACTTAGAGCCAACTCCAGACAAAATCACAAAGCTTGGAATTGCTCGCACCTTCCAGAATATCCGTTTGTGGAAAAGCCAGACTGTATTTGATAACGTTCTGATTGCAAAACACCTTCGCCGTACTTCAAATGTTTTCTCTGCAACTTTCCGCCTCAACTGGAAGGAAGAAAAAAAGCAGCGTGAAGAAACTGCCGAACTTTTGAAGATTCTCGGGCTTTACGATGTAAAGGATGAGCTTTGTACTTCGCTTCCTTACGGACTACAGCGTCGTCTGGAAATTGCCCGTGCTCTTGCTACAAATCCAACTTTGCTTTTGCTTGATGAACCTGCTGCAGGTATGAACCCACAGGAAACAGCTGAGCTTACAGACTTTATCCGCCGCATCCGTACAGACTTCCATCTTTCTTTATTTATGATTGAACACCACATGGATCTTGTTATGGATATTTCTGACAGAATCTACGTTTTGAACTTTGGTGCTCTTATTGCACAGGGAACTCCAGATGAGATTCAGAATAATCCGGATGTAATTGCAGCTTATCTTGGTGAATCAGAAGAAGACAGTGATTATTCAGACAAGCCATATGCTGTAGAAGAGGAGGCCGAATAATGCTTGAAATTAAAGACTTACATGTATCATACGGCGGAATCAAAGCTCTTCGCGGTATCAATATCGAAGTTCCAGATGAAAAAATCGTTACTCTTATTGGAGCAAATGGTGCCGGTAAATCAACTTTGTTACGTACAATCAGTGGACTTGTAAAAGCTGAAAGCGGCTCAATCAAACTTGATGGAAAAGAAATAACAGGACTTCCTATCAATAAAATCTGTGCAGAAGGAATTGCCCTCAGCCCTGAAGGACGACATGTTTTCTCTGACCTGACAGTTATTGAAAATCTTAGGATTGGTGCTTATCTTCGTAATGATAAAAAGGCCATCGAAAAAGACCTTGAATGGGTATTTAATTTGTTCCCACGTCTTAAAGAACGTTCATGGCAGTTTGCAGGAACCCTTTCGGGTGGTGAACAGCAGATGCTTGCTGTTGGACGAGCTCTTATGAGTAAGCCAAAAATCCTTATGCTGGATGAACCTTCATTGGGACTTGCACCTCTTGTAGTACAGCAGATATTTGATATCATTCGTGAAATCAATAACAGCGGTGTTACAGTGCTTCTTATTGAACAGAACGCAAATATGGCATTAAAAACTGCCGACATCGCATACGTTATCGAAACAGGTGAAATAGTCCTCAGCGGCACCGGCAAGCAGGTACTTGAGAACCCGACAGTTCGCGAAGCATACCTCGGAAAAAAGAAATAAAGACCTTCTGGTTAGTCCCGAAGGAGACAGTCATTTCCAAGTATACAAATTCATGTCATTCCCGGGCTTGGCCCGGGAATTTATAATAGAATTATACAATAATCAAATAATTCTCTTACAGTAGAATTGTATTTTTCATGTTATACTAGAGAATAGGAGGCTTCAAAATGTTTTACGAAGCAAAAAATTCTTTAGTATTCAAAAAAGGTAACGAAACACTTCTTATCGAACCATGGGGAAAAAATTCTCTTAGAGTTCGTTCTACACTTGAAAGTGCATTTATTGATCATGATGTTGCACTTACAGAAAAAATCAATCACGGAACTGCAAAAATCAACGTAACAGAAAATGGAGCTTCAATCTCAAATGGAATTCTTGAAGCACGTTTGAATTTCAATGGCGTAATTTCATTCTATAAAAATGATAAACTTATTTTGCAGGAATACTACCGCCAGTATGATCCAACTGCAACAAAGGAAAGCTGCTGTACAAAAATCATCAGCCGTCAGTATCAGGGAATCATAGGCGGAGATTATTCACTTACAGTACGCTTTAATCCAAATGATGAAGAAAAACTATTTGGTATGGGTCAGTAACCGGCACCAGATCTTGATATGAAAGGTTGTACTCTTGAGCTTGCTCAGCGTAACAGCCAGGTTTCAATTCCTTTTGCTTTATCAAATCTTGGATATGGTTTCCTCTGGAATAATCCAGCTGTTGGTAGAGTTACATTCGGAAAGAACATTACTGAATGGCATGCAGACAGCACAAAAGAAATGGACTACTGGATTACTGCCGCAGATACTCCTGCAGAAATCGTAGAAAACTATACTGCAGTTGTAGGACGTGCACCAGCACTCACAGAAGACTATCTTGGTTTCTGGCAGTGTAAACTCCGCTACCGTACACAGGAAGAAGTTCTCACAGTTGCCCGTAAATACAAAGAAATGGGCATTCATCTCGATGTTATCGTAATCGACTTCTTCCATTGGCCACGTCAGGGAGACTGGTTCTTTGATAAGGAATACTGGCCTGATCCAAAAGCAATGTGTGATGAACTTCATGCAATGGGAACTAAGGTTATGGTTTCTGTATGGCCTAATGTTGATAAAAAATCTACTCACTTCTACGAAATGCAGGAAAAGGGTTATCTGATTCGTGCAGACCGCGGAAGTAACCAGAGCTTTGACTGGCAGGGCGACTGTCTTGCAATTGATGCAACAAATCCGAAAGCACGTGAATATCTCTGGGATATCTGTAAGAAGAATTATGCTGATTACGGAATTGATATGTTCTGGCTTGATAACTCTGAACCTGACCTTAACATTTATGATTTTGGTAACTACAGATACCAGATGGGAAACGGACTTCAGGTTGCAAATATTTATCCTCAGATGTACAGCCGCGCTTTCTACGAAGGTCAGAAGGCTATGGGACAGAAGAGCATTGTAAACCTTGAACGCTGTGCATGGGTAGGAAGCCAGAAATACAATCAGGTAATCTGGAATGGTGATGTTCAGTCTACATGGGAATGTTTCAGAACTTCTATATGTGAAGGCTTGAACATGGGTATTGCAGGTATTCCTTGGTGGACAACTGATATTGGCGGCTTCATGTACGGAGATGTTCGTACTGAAGAATTCAAGGAACTTTTGATCCGCTGGTTTGAATGGGCTGTATTTACTCCAATCTTAAGATTGCATGGTGACCGTGATCCGCACGATATTCCATTACTCGATAAAGATCCGCAGCGGGGTTACGGTGGAGGACACCTCTTTACTGGCCGAGACAACGAAATCTGGTCATACGGTGAAGGTCCTCAGAAGATTATGGAAGCTCAGATTAAGCTCCGTGAGAAAATCAAACCTTATGTAACAAAGGTTATGAAAGAAGCAAGTGAAAACGGAAGCCCTGCAATGCGAACTATGTTCTACGAGTTCCCTGAAGACGAAAAATGCTGGAACCTCAAAGATCAGTATATGTTTGGTTCTGAATATCTTGTAGCGCCAGTTCTTGCACCACAGACTTTCAAACGTGATGTATATCTTCCTGCAGGTAAATGGGAAGATATTCATGACGGAAAAGTTTACGATGGCGGGCAGACAATAACAGTTGATGCTCCGCTTGAAGCTATTCCCGTTTTTATCAAAAAGTAATACAATTATGTCATCCCGAACTTTTTTCGGGATCTACAAGAAGATGCTGAACCCTGAACTGGTTTCAGGGGCAGCATGACAATTCGGGATGGCATTAAATATGAAACAAGACAATCGCGAAAAAATAATCATCCGAACCAGTATAATCGGTATTCTGGCAAATATTTTCTTATCTGCTTTTAAAGCCTTTGTCGGAATAATCACCAATTCTATCGCTATCATTATGGACTCTGTAAACAACCTTAGTGATGCGCTTTCTTCAGTAATCACAATTGTAGGTACAAAACTCGCCGGAAAACCAGCAGACAAAAAGCATCCATTCGGTCACGGACGAGCAGAGTATCTTACAGCACTCGTAATTGCTGTAATCATCCTTTACGCTGGTCTTACCGCTTGTGTTGAATCAATAAAGAAAATCATAAATCCTGTTACCCCAGAATATAACACAGCCTCAATTGTAATCATCAGTGTGGCAGTTATAGTAAAGATTATTCTTGGACTTTATGTAAAAGTAAGCGGTAAAAAAGTAAACTCTGATTCCCTTATTGCAAGCGGTCAGGATGCCCTGATGGACTCAATCATTTCAGCATCTACTATCATTGCTGCGGCTGTTTTCCTTATCTGGAACGTTTCTCTTGAGGCATATCTTGGTGTTCTGATTTCTTTTGCTATTATAAAGGCCGGTATTGAAACTCTTCGCGAAACTATCAGTAAGATTCTTGGTGAACGTGTTGATTCACATCTTTCTAAAGATATAAAAAGGACAATTATTTCCTGCGATAAAGAAATTCTTGGAGCATATGATTTAGTATTGAATAATTACGGCCCTGACATGCACGTTGGTTCAGCTCATATAGAAGTACCTGATACCTGGTCTGCAGATAAAATTGATGCTATGTCACGAAAAATTGCAAACGAAGTTTATATAAAACACGGTGTTGCAATGAGTGCAATTGGTATCTATTCAGTAAATACTCATGCAAACTCTGCAGCTCAGATTCGTGAACGTGTCAGCAAAATTGTTATGGAACATAAAGAGATTCTTCAGATGCACGGCTTTTTCGTAGACGAGCAGGCTAAGAAGATGAGATTTGATATTATTGTTTCTTTTGATTCTCTGAGCATGAAGGAAATGTTCAACCACGTAGTCCAGGACGTACGCGATGCATTCCCAGACTACGATGTTCAGGTTCAGTTTGACGTTGATATTAGTGATTAGCCTAAAATCGAAAATCCGTTAAAAGCTGGGCTGCGACAGCGGGCCAGTTTAGGATTATCGAAAGAACGGCTCAGAGGCAAGCTGTGCTTGCCGACTATTTGCTGACAACATTTATCGGATTTCCGGCAATCCATGCCTTAAGATTTTCTTCCGCAATTCCCTGCAGGCGCTTACGTGTTTCTCTTGGCGCCCAGGCAATATGTGGAGTAATTACACAGTTTTTTGCTTTTAGGAGAGGACAGTCTGCTGCCATTGGTTCCTGAAGCAGAACATCAGCTGCATAGCCAGCAATTCCATCATTATTCAAACAATCTGCTAAATCCTGTTCAACAACAAAGCCACCACGGGCTGTATTTATAAGATAAGCAGACTTTTTCATAAGGGAAAGGCTGCTTTTATTTATAATATTCTTAGTCTGTTCTGTAAGTGGAGCGTGAAGTGTCAGAAAATCTGAACGCTTTAATAATTGTTCAAAGCTGACTTGTTCCGGCATGCCTTCTTTTGGAGTTCTTGTACAGCAAATAACATTCATTCCAAAAGCTTTACCTAATTCACAAACCTTTTTTCCGATATTTCCATAACCGAAAATACCCAGAGTTTTTCCGGAAAGCTCTGAAAGACTTCCATTCCAGAAACAGAAATCACGGCATTTTACCCAGTCTCCTGCCATTACAGAAGCACTGTGCTGAGCTACCTGATTTGTAAAATAAAGGATAAACGAAAATACATGCTGAGCAACTGATTCAGTAGAGTAGGCAGGAATATTTGTTACTGTTACTCCATGAGCACGAGCTGATTCCAAATCAATTACATTATAGCCTGTTGCAAGTACCCCTATGTATTTAAGATTAGGGCAGGCATCGAAAATTTCTTTTGTAATCTGAATTTTGTTAAGAAAAACGGCATCTGAATTACCGATATGATCGATTACTTCTTCTGGAGAAGTTCTTTCATATACATTGTAATCAACAATGCCGTCTAAAAAAGTCCATGGTAGGTCACCCGGATTTACCGCATGACCATCTAGAATTGTAAGTTTAATCATAGATTAGCCGAGTACGTCTACACCGCAGCCAGAGATTGCAGCATTGATAGCAGATTCTGCTCCTGCATCATCATAGTCTACGAGTACCTGAGATTTTTCACAGTTAGCAACACAGTTAGTAACTCCTGCTACTGCTGAAACTGCAGCCTGTACTTTTCCTGCTGTTCCATCATCAAACATACCAACTACATATATCTTTTTCTGCATAAGAAAACCTCATAAATTAAATAATCAACTCTCAAATGTAAGTTAATCAAATATAAAATAAATATATATTTTGTTCAATATAAATTCATTAGCTAATTCACTAAAATACTAGAAGTGTAGCGTTTTGTACAATTATAGGACAAACTAAAACGATGTAGTTAGCTCTACTTAACTTGTATTTTTTGAATTCCGTATGAATATGGCGCTACTGAATATGGTTCAAAGTATACATAAACCCTTGCACCATCTACAGTAAATATTTCATAATTTCCAGCCTGTGGGAATGCGCCCATATTTATCATTTCCCGCAAAGCATCTTTTTCAGCTGGATTTTTTGCAGCTTTATTATCATCAATCAGTTTTTTATATAAGTGATTCCTGCAAAGGGTAGAGATTTCGTTATAAGTCATATCAGTTGCATTCAGAATACTGATATATTTTTTAGTATTCATATTATAATTTAAACTTATCAGATTTGTTGTTCCGTGAGCACCACCGCTGAATATATATGTATTTATAAGTACACTGACAATTTCCTTTGTACCGGTAACTTCATATGTAACATTATATTCAAAAGGAGGCAATTTAGAGTTTCCTCGGGCATTAAGGGCAACAATATCATTATATTCTTTTCTTGAATAAGACTTAAAATTTTTCCAGTTATTTAGAACTGTATTTTCAATTCTTTTATTTAAATCAGGCAGCTTATCAAATTGAGGATATTTGATATTTGTTTCAACATAATTCAGATTTTCTTCAAATTCTACAGTCTGATATTTCTCTGTAAATCTTAAATTTCTGTTTGTACCTGGAAGAGAAGCACAGGAAACAAAAAGAAAGGCAATAGAAACAATAAAGAGGTAGTGTAAAGTTTTAGTAGTAGTCATAAAAGTTTCCTTATTTTTTATATTATTATAATATGAATTTCAGGTGAAGTACAGAAATACTTATAAAAAAAGCCGGGATTTTATACCCGGCTCATAATTTATTCAGCTGAATTCTCTACTTTAGCAATGGTAGACATAACCTTCTTTTCATTAAAGAAAGCCATAATAAGACCACCGATAATACAGCAGACAGAAGCAACAAGTGCTACAATTCTGTATCCTAGTGGAGAACCTGCAGCCTTTTCAGAAGTTTCTGCAGCAGCTTCAATGAAAGCAGATTCAGAAATACCGATTGTTGCAAGAGAAGTAAACATAAGCATCGCAAGAGACTGGCCGAGCTTCATAGCAAAGGTTCTTGCAGCATAGAACATACCGCTTCTTGATTCACCAGTTTCAACTTCATCTTCGAGAGCGATATCTGCAACGATAGTCTGTGGGATAATTCCAAAGATAGCCTGTGGGAAAGAACCAAGTACTACAATAATTACAGCCTGAACGTAAACCGGAATAAATCCAAGTTTTTCGCCAGAAAGGGCAGTAAAGCCGAATGTCAAAACAAAGCCGATGAATGCAGCAATCAAAAGCTTTTTCTTTCCCCATTTTTTAGACATCTTAATTACAAACGGATAGAAGGCAAGAGAAAGAAGTGTAAGTCCACCGAACATAACAGTTGTCATGCTTTCCGGTAACTGAAGAAGACTAGTTACAAAGAATGGAAGACCTGTCTGGAACATTGCAAGTCCAAAGAAGTAGATGATATCCTGTCCTACAAAAATTCTGAAATCCTTATTCTTGAAAGTTTTTGTAAGGGAAGTCATCATATTTGAATTAGAAGGCACAACATCACAGTAATCTTTTTCTTTAATTCCAAAGGCTGGAACAAGCATAAAGATAGTAGCAAGTACAGAAAGAATTGCAAAAGTAATTCTCATAGCAGGAACTCTTGCCATACCGCCGCCGATAAGTCCACCCCAGATCATTGGAGCTGTATAACCGATACAGGTACCTACAATGAAGGTAAGGGAAATACACATTGAAAGCTTAAGTTTTTCTTCCTGATTGTTTGGAAGTTCTGCAAGAAGTGATGTATATGGAGTACAATAACATGTGATGAGGAAGTAATAAGCAAGAACAGTAATAAAAAGCCATACGGTGTTTATTCCGCTTACAGCCTGAACTGGAGCACAGAAAACAAGAACAAAAACAATACCAAGAGGGAGTGTAGACCATCTCATAAATGGAATGCGACGGCCAAGCTTATGCTTACAGTTATCAGACCAGTTGCCGACAAGAGGATCTGTTACGGCATCAAATACGCGGCCAATTGCTGTTACAAGACCGATTAAAGTCAGAACACCAAGCACAACGCGTCCCTGAGGAATCAGAGAAATCATACCATCATTGATTGCTTCCTGGTTAGGCTGATAAAAATATACAAGCCATGAACCAATAAGTCCGCTGATGATAGACCAGCCAAGCTGACCAATGGCATAACACCACATTATTTTTTTTGTAAGTGCTTTCATTTTAAGCCTCCAATTAAAATTTTCCCCAGAAGCTTGAGCTGCTGGATATCATTATTTGTTTCGTCCATCTTTAACATTTTTCCGCTGAGACTCAATTTTTGTGTAGCAGAGAAATATGTATGCATAAGAGAGTAGTAAAGTTCACATTCACTATCTTTGTATTCAGATGAAATGGAACCATCAACAATACCTTTATGAATTGCTTCACAAATAATTTTCTGAACAGTCTGAATTACTTCCTGATATGGAATCAATCTTTCTGATTCAATTTTCTGACATACAACATATGCATCAAAGAAATATATGTATCTGAAAAAATCTGGTTCGGACTGATATAACTTGCAGAATAAATCAAATATTTCATCAAGCTGATCAATACCGTTTTTCTGGTAATAACCTGTATCATCAAGAATAGGAATAATCATATTTTTCTGATTTTCCCATGCCCAGATTGCAGTTCTTATTGCAATTTCGTCTTTTGTTTCGAAATAGCGGTAAAGCGATGCAACACCAATTTCGGCATTTTTTGCAATATCAGTCATTGCAATTGCATCAATTCCTGTATGCGAAAAAAGTGAAAAAGCTGATTGCAGGATTCTTTCGATTCTTGCATTTTTGAGTTCATCACGTTCTTCAGCGAGTTTTTCTACAGCAGTCATAATTTGACGCGTCCTCCTTTTTTATTTTACTTTTTATAAATTCCGGCCATGGATTTCACCAGCAGCAATTTTTACCGCCTTATAGGCTCCATCATAGGTTCCGATTTTTTTCTGAGCAATAATATTATTACACATACCTTCAATCAAAGATGGCTGTTCCATAAGAAGCTTAACCATCTGACATGCATATTCAGGTGTTTCGCATTCAAGAGTTCCGTCTCCAAGTTCTGCTGAATGAATAGCTCCCCACATTTCGTGACCACCAATACGGCGGATAAAAAGTTTTGGAACAGGATAGAAAGCAAGCTCACTTGGTTTTGTTATAAGAACATCACTTGCTCTCATAAGAAGGTTTGTAATATAAACAGCACCAAAAATATCTTTGTTACAGAAAGCATGAATTCCACTTCCGGCATCTGTATCAAATCCATCAATTGCTTTATTAGCAAACTCAAGTTCTTCATTCCAGTCATTGAAATGTTTTGTAACAGGAACTGAACCATCAGCAAATTCCGGAATCATATTCTGAAGCATATTCCAGACATTTTCATAGTCACCGCAGTTCAGGTAAATGTAGGCTTTGTTTTGTTTAACATAAGGAAGAAGAGTCTTGATAATTGATGCAAAGAATTCTCCCTGAGCACCGGCACCTCCGATTGTAAACAGGAAGCGGATAGGCTTTCCTTCATTTGCACGGGCGATTCTTGCTTCACAGTCTTTTTCAATATTGCTTACAAGTTCATGATCAATATAGTGACCAATCCAGATAAGGTCTCCGTCGCCCATAGGATTCATGATATTCTCACCATCAAAACCATGCAGAGTTCTATAACCCCAGTAAGAATTAAAGGTCTGTACAGTATGAATTGCGCCTTCGCTTAAATGAAGTGCCATTGGCCAGTTGTCTGGAATTGCATTTACAACATTTTTCATTCCAGCATGAATAGCAGCCTGACTTGGCCATACGTGAGTTGCAATGAACGGAGTATCTTTTGGAATTTCACGGAAGAGAGGTGTCATAAGCTCTGCAGTTTTCTGGTCACCGGCATTGTAAGAAAGTTTTTTGAACCCTTCGTAGTTCAGAGGCTCCCAAATCATTTTGTTGAAGAGTTTAAACTTTTGAGAAAGTCTGCTTCCCATTGAATAAAGATTATTCTGATATGAAATGATTTTTGTACAGGTTGTTTCAGGGAAAGAGTTGAGGTCCATCCAGAGCGGTGTATAGCCGAGAGCTTTTGCTGCACTGGCCATTGCCATTGAGATTCTGTAATGACCAAAGCCCATTCTGATGTTTCCGATAATAAGCGGCTTTTCAGGAAGTTTTGATGCAAATGTATCTTCAGAAGAAGATGGATTTGTTACAATTGTCTGACAGCCGAAGGGTGGTGTAAGTACATCATTGTCTTTCAATTCAAGATGATATTCTGTATTGCGGTCATCACCGAATTTTTTGATAAACTTCTTTTGTGTTTTTACAGCTTTTTTATAAACTGATCCGCTTATTTTATTTCCGAAAATAGTCATTTAATTCTCCTTATTCTCTCTCAGACATTTTTAGGTGAGTTGTTTTAAGATTTACTTCACCTTTGTATTTTCCAGATTTGCTGAATATTTCATAAATATCTTCAGATGTCTGTTTAATTCCAAATTCTTCTTCATCATATTTTTTGATGAAATCAAAAATCTTCTGTGTAAGAAGCTTTTCAGGTTCACCGGCAAGTCCCGGATCATCTGAATACATGAACTGACTTCCAAACATGCTGTTTATACCCGCAATCAGAAGTTTCTGATTTTCTGTAAGAGTGCAGTTTTCTTCGCGAACAAATACAACATCAGGATCATTCATGAAAATTGTATTGTCCCAGAGAGCATGTCCAAGAGTATCTACGACATTAAGATAGGCTTCATTGCGTCCATTCCAGCGGAGGAAACGCATCATAGGATTTTTCCATTTTTCATATGTATCACAGCCGATTCTTGAAAGCGGAAGGTATTTTAAACAAAGTTCAAATGGACAGCCGCAGCCAAGATAAGCAACAGGCTTTCCGTCTTTAGTTGTTGTTCTTGATGTGATTGTTTTAAGTGCTCTTGTAAATACTTTATACGAAGCTGTTGGCTGAGCATAATTTCCATAAAGCATTCCGGCATAAAGGAAATCAAGTTTAATATAGCGGAAGCCCCATTTGTTAATTATGGTTTCCATTATTGAATCAAGATGAGCAATTACTTCGTCGCGGCTAAGATCAAGGCAGTAGAAAGTTCCGTCTTTTCCCCATAATGGATTGTATCCGGCTGGAACAAGTTTTCCGTTATGGTCTTTCAAAAGCCAGTCAGGATGTTCAGTTGCTGTTTTACTTCTGGAATCAATAATAAAAGGGGCGAGCCAGAGGCCTGGAATATATCCGTCTTTCTCGATTTCACAGGTTATTTCACTGAAGTTTTCAGGGAAGCGTTCGAGATTTGTCTGCCAGTCACCAAGGGCCTTTTCCCATCCGTCATCAATCTGAAAGATTTTTGAAGAATAGTTTCCAAGACTGATAATATTTTCTGTTCCAGAGAGCTTTTTCAAATCTTCTTTTATAAGTTCCTGGTTGATATTTGCATAATGATTGTACCAGCTTTCCCAACCTGCAGGATTTTTTCCAAGCCACTTTACGGAATTAAAATGTTCTTTTCCGAAAATTGCAGCAAGTTTATCTTTGCATTCAAAATAAGACTGAGCAGTAAAGATTTCGATTCGGCCTGTTACATCACCGGTTTTCCAGTTATTTCCTTTATCACAGATTTCGATGCTGACGGTATTTTGTGAACGGTTAAATACAAACTGAACGGGTGGGAGAGTTCCGTTTACATTTCCTACAGAGGCAAATACAAGATAGAAATCGTTCCAGCGCAGATATGTTACAAACTGCCCGAGAACTATGTTTCTGGAAGGTTTGTGGCCAGACTGTGGAAATACGAGATAGGCGTTCCATTGTTTTATGAGACGGCAGGTAAGGCGAGGCTGCTTTTTACCAGGAAAAACTTCTGTACAAGGATTCCAGCTCTGCCAGCCACCAATGTTTATACAGGCATTATCAACCCGATATTTTGCCGCATCTACAAAATCATCAATATGCAAAACATCTATTACAGAGTTTTTTTCAGCAAAATAATCCTGATGGACTGTATAAGTTTTCATTCTGGTATTCCTGCCAATTTATAATTTATCATAGTGATAGTATTACTATCACTATGATAATAATAGCACAGGAAATTAAAATGTCAAATAAATTCTTTAAGAATTATTACTGATTTTTGATTATTGATTTGTTTTTCCAAGCTGTCCGCAGGCTCCACCGATTTTTCGTCCGCGTCTTGTTCTAAGCGTAACATTGAGGCCGGCCTTTTCAAGCTTTTCAACAAATCGGCTTACTTCGTTTTTTGAAGGCTCTTCAAACGGAAGTGTAGAAACTGGATTCCATGGAATAAGATTAATATTAACATCTATTCCACGGGCAAACTTAATCATATTCTGTGCACTTTCATCATCAGTATTTTTATCATGCATTAAAGCTGCTTCAAGAGTAACTCGTTTGCCGGATTTTTCTGCATAATATGCGATTGCTTTTCTAAGCTCAGCAAGTGAGTTTGCATCTGCTTTTGCAACAGGCATAAGTTCCTTTCTCAAATCTTCATTTGCTGTAGTAAGAGAAACGGCAAGTCTTATTGAAGGTCCGTTATCAGCTAAATCATAAATACCTTTTACTATACCGCAGGTAGAAAGGGTAATGCGCTTTGAAGAAAGAGCACGGCCGTCTTTATGACAGAGAATCTCTATAGCCTTTCTGATTGCTTCAAGATTCTGCATTGGCTCACCCATACCCATAAATACGATGTTGTCAAGTTTTCCGGCTATACTTTCCAGGTATAAGAATTCTTCTACAATTTCACCAGCTTCAAGATTTCGGGAAAGTCCAAGAGTTCCTGTCTGACAGAAAGCACATTTCATTGCACAGCCGGCCTGGCAGGAAACACAGGCAGTTTTTCTTCCTTCGCGGTCTGTAAGAAGAACTGTTTCTACGGCATTTCCGTCGTGTAAGGTTATCTGAAGTTTAATTGTTCCGTCAGGATCCTTTAATACATTGCTCACAGTTGAAGAGCGGAGAAGGGCTTTTTCTTTTAAAGAATTACGAAGGTCTGCACTAAGATTAGTCATTGCATCAAAATCTGTGATGCCGCTGCCAACCCATTTAAAAATTTGAGTTCCCCGGAATTTCTGAGGCAGCTCAAGCTGCTCACAAATTTCAGCGGGGAGGAGTCCTGTTAAAACAATCTGATTCATAAGAGAGAATGTATTAGTTTCTCTGAAGTTTATCAAGAGTGTTGCGAACAGCAATATTGCGGCTGTCCATCTTCATGTAATCGCTGAGGACTTTAATAGCATCCTGTTTGCGATTCATTGCAACATAGCATTCTGCAAGGTCAACATAAAGGCGTCCGTTGCGTGGATCATTCTTGATAAGGTTTTCGAAACGCTTTGCAGCCTCTTCGTTATTACCTTCACCTTTGCAGATGAGGGCAAGACCAATAGCGGCATAAATATCAAAGTCAATTTCAAGAGCTTTATTGTAGTATGATTTAGCTTCCTGATAGTTTCCTGTTGTGCGGTAAGCATCACCGGCACGTGTAAGGATAACCTTGTTTTTAGGATCTATTTCAAGAATCTTATTCCAGTAGAAAATTGATTTGAACTGCTGGTTCATACCACGATAGCAGTCTGCAAGACCAAAGAGTGCATAAAAGTTTGCAGGCTCACGTTCAAGAGCCATTTCAAAATACTTTGTACCGTCTTCGAATGTCTTAAGCTTTCTGTGGCAGTTTCCAATTGCAGTCAATACACGAATATCAACAGTGTTTTTATCATTGAGTTCGTAAATGCGAGTCCAGTAATAAAGAGCTTCTTTATATTCCTTAAAGTCATAGTTCAAATGTCCAAGACCGATAAGTGCGTAAGCATTGTCCTTTTCCATTTCAAGAACTTTAAGATAAAGATCCTTTGATTTTCTGAAGTCATGAATTTTGCGGTATGCATCTGCAACACGAGTAATTACAGTGATGTTCTTGTCATCGTGAACAAGATACTGCTGCCAGATATCAATTGCCTTTGCATA
>JAEEGJ010017582.1_pt1 | contig 16141 bp, 7 predicted proteins | sample 8958761 | NCBI WGS metagenome assembly JAEEGJ01 (sample SAMN16246546, study PRJNA631951) | gut metagenome | biome: gut microbiome; feature: rumen; material: RS-attached | host: Bos | place: Iran: Karaj | collected 2018-10
ATCAAGGCCCCGCCGCATTCCGCCGTCGAACGGTTCGAACGCGAAGTCCTCGCCAAGGTTTCAAGCATGCGCCGCTACACGGAAAGCCGAAAACAGTGGCAGGAAAAGTTACAAGTTCTCAAGCACCAGACAACGAACCTCCCTACAAACATTCAAATTCCCATTCACGAAATTCTCGACTCGGCACGTGCCGGCTATCTGATTGGTGCAGCAAGTCTCGGCGACAGCATCGTAGGCGCCCTCCCCGAAACATTCAAGAATTCCCTGTTCTCGCTTATGCAAGAAAACGAAGAACAGGCGCTCGCCTGGAACCGTTTCAACAACGAGATGGCGATCATGTACAGCGAGGACCTTATCCAATTTTTTCAGAGCCAAAGTATCGACGAAATGTCGCTCAAGTCCAAAATCCCGATGGCCTTCTACTTCTTGACTCTCGTCCTGATGCTTTCCACCTTCTTCTTTATTTTCCGCTCCAAGCAATAAGGAACTCATGCGCTTCTTTACCTCCAGAAAACCCGCCCTGTTGAACTTTTCCCTGCTGTTCATGTTCCTTGCGACATGGCTCATCTCGTACATGATGCCGGCAATCAGGGGACTCCTGCAAGAGGAGCATCTGTTCTACGGAACGATTTCGCATGCGGCTATCCCAAGCATTTTCGGCGGAAGCAACATTCCCTTTTTCGACAAGACCACGTTCCAGATAAACGGTGACGACCAGGCGACGTTTGTCCTTTACGCCTCCAAGGAAATGCTCGATGACATGTCGGACTGGTTCAGTTTCGCAGCGATAAACGCAGGCGACATTCCCCTCGAAATTTCGGCAAGCCGAATCGACGAGAAGAACTTCGTCGTCCACAGCATCGCCTCGACAGACGGTGAAATGGACTTTGACACGCTTGTCATGGATTATCAGGTATACTACGGATTTATCGGATGCGCCATCGTGCTTGCCATGGTACTCGCCTCCCTAGTGCTTTTCATCCTGTGGGTCGTAAAAAAGAGGAAGTAGACCGTGGTTAGTGATTAGGAGATGTCATCCTCGACCGACTCTGGAGCATAGCGATAGAGGAGGGAGGGGATCCAGAGAGGAGAGTGTCATCCTGAGCGTGGTTTGCTTCGACAGTGCTCAGCACAGGCTTAAGCTCACGCTTCGCGGGCTCGCTAACCGAGTAAGGTCCCTGAGCCTGCCGAAGGGCCGAAGTAACGAAGTCGAAGGATCTAGGAAGAGGACTTAGGGTAGCAGATATGTTTTTTCACTTCTTGTTTTTCTGTGCAACGTTTGCCTTTGCGCAGGCACCGACCGACACTTTGTACACCAAGAAATTCCCGCGACTCGAAAATGCCTCCATCATGTTTCCGGTCGCCTCGACGCCCGACATGCCGGTCGGAGTGTGGCGCATTCCCAGCAACAAGACTACAGCGGGAACCGTCGTCTGGTTTCACGGTGGCATGACAAGCAACAACTGCCAGAAAGGGCTCGTTGCCGGCAGCGACATATCCAAGATGCTCCCGAAATACACCGTAGTCAGCGCATCGGCCTGCAAGCAGAACCACTGGGTAGAACCCACTACCATTCAATCCGTCGACGAAGCCCTCGACAACCTGGCCAAACGCATCAAGAAAGACATTGACGAAGTTTCGCTAGTCGGTATTTCAGACGGATCCCTTGGCGTAATCGCCTATTCCATGTGGGGCAAGCGCAGAATTCTGAACAGAATTCTCATCAGTTCCTACGGGGCATCCCTCGGACCCGCCGCTCAGGTTGCAGCACAACCCGTACTGAAAAACGGGAAATGGCGCTTTATCCAAGGGGGTTCCGACCGGCTCTACCCCTCCGACAAGACCGTCCCCTGGATTCAGGAATTCTGTCAAATCATAGGCTCTTCTTGCGACTTAAAGTTCGATCCGCAAGGCGAACATGACTGGAACTACTGGAAAAGTAAGCATAGCGAATGGATTTTAGAGTTTTTTTCTAAATAACCCTTGACAAAATCGCAAAAAATTTCAAAATTTGGCTTACCCCACGCGGATGTGGTGGAACTGGTAGACACGCTAGATTCAGGTTCTAGTGCCTGCAAGGGCATGAAGGTTCAAGTCCTTTCATCCGCACTGAGAGCCCGCTGATTCATTCAGCGGGTTTTCTTTTTTATCTTCGGATCCAGCCGCCGCCGAGAACCATGTCGCCATCGTAAAAGACGGCGCACTGGCCGGGAGTCACTGCAAATAGGGGCTGTTCAAATTGCGCAAGCGCAGAGCCACCTTCCAGAATTTTCACGATGCATTTCACCGTACGCTGGCGGTAACGGACCATGCCTTCACATTCAATGGTATCGCCTGCAGAATATGCAGCCCCCGTTACCGGGTTGATTCCGTGCCACACGCAGTTTTCGATGCGGACTTCTGCAGCAGAGACGGCCGACTTGTCGGCCGTCACCAGGACATTCCCCGTTGCAGGATCGACGCTTTGCACGAAAGCGGGGACGCCCAGCGCAACGCCAAGCCCCTTGCGTTGCCCCACCGTGTAACGGTGGTAACCTTCGTGACTTTTCAGGATTTTTCCCTCGGCGGTCACGAAGTTTCCTGGGCGCGTCATGCAGCCGAATTTATCCTGCAAGTAATTCGTGTAGTCGCTTCCGTAAATGTCAAAGCAGATGTCCTGACTGTCGCTTGCGCTCGCGTTTTCGAAACCGTGTTTCGAAGCCAAAGCCCGCACTTCGGGCTTTTCCATGCCCCCTAGCGGGGTCATCACGCGCGACATGGCTTCATCGGGAACGCCGAACAGAAAGTAGCTCTGGTCCTTTGCGTGGTCCTTTCCGCGGAAAAGTCTGCGGATGCCGCCGACCTCCTTAACATTCACATAGTGCCCCGTCGACAGGAAGTCGGCACCATGCTCCATGGCAAAGTCCATCATCCAGCCGAATTTCACGTACCGGTTACAGTAGCAGCACGGGTTCGGCGTCCGCGCATTTGCAAAATCCTCGTGGCAACGTTTCAGCACCCTTTCGGTAAAGGCGTCGTCGCAAACCGCCACGTAATGTTCGATTCCAAGTCGCTTGGCAACGGCACGGGCACGTATAACGCTCTCGTCGCCTTCCGGATCGTAGTCCAAAGAAAGGGGCGGCAAAACGCGAAGCGTCACGCCAAAGACGTCATAACCCTGCTCCAAGAGCAAAAGCGCCGCCACCGACGAGTCTACCCCGCCACTCATACCCACTGCTACACGATTCTTTGACATTCTGCAAATCTCATCTTTCAGAAGTTAGAATTTAGATTATTCTTCTAAATTCTACCGACCAAACTCTGTTTCTAGATCCTTCGACTTCGTTCACATCAACGATTTGGCCCTTCGGCAGGCTCAGGGACCTTAATCAGGTTGGTGAACTTCGCTCAGGATGACACCTTTATAATTCCGAACTCCGAAATTCGAGCTCCGAATTATCCTTAGTTAAATCTCAGCATCAACGCAATTTCAAATTGTAGAATCTGCCTCAGGTGCGGAGTTTCGTCATCCAGCTTTTCGTGAATCTGACGATATTCGATATAGCTACTCATCGAGGCAATCTTGTTGAACTGATACCCTGCACTCGGGCGCACAAACCATTCATGCGTACGCGACGGAATCGTGCGATCGACTAGTTCCAGCTCGGGGTTGTAGACCCTATCCGGCATATCGCTATACAGGCCGTCGTCAAAGCTCCACTGCTTAAAGATACCGTCGGTTCCGCTATCCTTATTCCATTTGTTGTAGCCTTCCACCGGCTTGTATTCCTTACGGATGGTCTTCTTGTAGTCGTAACCCGCCGTAAACTTCAGGTCAATCGAATTCTTGAACTTGAAGAACCACTTAAAGAACTTCACCGCCTTGTCAAGCTTGAGCGGATAGGTAATCGTAAAGTCGTCACCGATGTTGAACATGAAGTCATTGTACAGCGAGGTGTGAATCCACGGAATTTCCCAGAAGTAATCCGAAGTGTCGCGACCATCGCCAAGAGTATCCGGCCAAGAGGTTACGCTAATGACTTCTTCTTTCGGGCGGCGATCCGTATCGTCAATCTTCAAGCGTACGCTGTTCTCGATTCGCATGTTGTTCTGCAGCAAGAACGTGATACGGACAAGCGGATTGAAATTGATGCTCATGGCCCAGGAATCTTCTGCGCTCTGGAACGGATGCACCGTCGTCGTATAGGAGTAGTCAAAGCGATGGAAGGTCGATACGCTGCGGAACCCGTTCAAAATAGAGACACGTTGTGCAAAGTTGGGAACCGTCACGCCGACGCCAATCTTCGGCCACACGGTCGTCGTATCGAGATACAGCGGATATTCCCTGGACTGCGAGAAATCTTCTTTCCACTGCAAGTCACCGGTAACGCCGATATCCCAAATCGGGAGCGTAATGCCAGAACCCACCTGGAACTGGCGCGACACGGAATGCCGGAAATTGCCCTGGTAAACAAGAGTATCCACATGGGTGTTACGGTACTGGGCAAAATGCCTGAAATCATCGCGATGGTCAAGCCCCATGTCGCCAGTCACAATGTTGTAGAAGCCGCGGTTCTTATAGCCGTTACCAAGACCCAGGCCGTACAGATAGTACTGGAACGGTGTCACGCCCTGTTCTTCGTAAAGTTGCGAGAGGGTAAAGTTTTCGCCCACCGTATTGGTGCTAGCCGTCCAGTTAAAACGCACTTCACGCCACTTCACCTTGTCAAAGGCACCCGCCACCGGGTTTTCCTTACCGAAACTTCTGGCGAGGTCAAGCACCTTTAGCGTCGGAGAAAATTCGAAACGGTTCGTCTGCGAAATTGTCCAGTAATTCTTCTCGATCATCGTCTCGTCCTTGAAGTCGAAATCGTTCGGAATCGTTTTTTGCTGGTTAAAGTCGGAACTGAAATTCGCACTGAACGGAAGGAACGGAATCAGGCGCGGGTTAAAGCCAATCTTGAACTGCTGCGAACGGGCACGTTCGTTGCGGAGAATACCATAGGCACGACCGTATTCCCTAGTACCCACGCTATCGACCTTGTAGAACACCGTAGAATCGTACTTGATTTCGTAGGAATCCGGGTTCTGCATATCAATGGCAAACGTATCGCCGTTTTCCTTAATCTTCGGAATCGTATCGTAGGGAATCGCGACAACGCTATCGCCCGACACATACACGCGGCGGTCCGTATGGTCAAAGTCAAAGATGTAATCGCTAGCAAAAAGGCCACCATCGCGCGAGGTAAAGAAATTCTTTTTCACGAAAGCTTCGCGGTCGCCACCACCGTACATATCACGACGCACGTTCAAAGAATAGCTGGTCGTAAGGAACGAAAGAATGTTCCAACGCATATTCAGCTTGTGGTTCAATTCCGTCGTATAGGTCACAATCTTGTCCACCTGCGGTTCCACGTAATCCGGGTCACGGCTCTGGTTGACATAGCGGACGTAGTTCAAGTCAAAGATCGTAACGTCGAAAGTCTGCGGCCAGGGTTCGAATTCTGTCTTGGAAAGGGGCTTTAGCCAGTCGAACTGGTCGAGGCTTTCCATCGGACGGAACTTAAACATGCTGAACGTACCCAACTTATATTCAATCACCGTATGGTAAGAATACGTCGAATCCGCCGAAGTCGTCGAACGCCCCTCGGATTCATTGTACGAATAGCTGAATGCCGGACGGTCCAAGAAAATCTGCGACATCACCTCGCCCAGCTTGGAATCGCGGGCATGGTAATCCTTGCGGTAACTAATGCCAATCGAGCGGTCGCGCACGTAGGACTGATAGCCCTTCGATTCCGCCTTGTCGCGCAATTTCTGTTCTTCCTTTTGAGATTCCACCGGAAGCTGGTTCTGGAACATGTCTCCCGTCAAGTCCACAAAGCTGCTGTGCTCAAGCATCAGGTCGTCGGTGGGCTTCATGTAGGGGCGCTTGGTTGTCGTGTGGTAACCCAAAGAGAACGGAATATGGTAACCCGAGCTATCGTTTAGGAACTTGTTCAAGTTCATGGTGAAGTCGCTCGCCACATCCAACTGAGAGGCCGCCACAGATGTCTTCGGCTTGGGAGATCCGTTCGAAGTCGAAAGAGTCGCGAAGTCGCCGTCCTGATAGCGCACCGTTCCCGACAACGAAATGAAGTCGGCAAAGTTCACCTGGGCACCCGTACGGGCGGCGTATCCCCATTCGGTATCCATGTCCGAAAGGCGCAGGTCATCGAGCCAGAAGGTACCCTTAAGATCATCCGGAGAGGCGTTCGAGTCGGCAATAATCACAAAGCGCATCCAGTCGATGCTTGTCACGGAGGGGTTACCCACCAGGCGAAGCTTTTCGTCGCGTTCGCCACCCAAGTCCTTTTCGACGGCATTCAGGTAAGGCGGATGACGTCCACGCTTCAAGTCCGTAAAATCGGAAACGTCCATCGAGAAGGCGTTTGCAAGCCAGTTACGTTCGTGGCAGTCCTGCAGGCGTTCGCCATTCTTGCGCGTCACCTTCACCGGGCGGAAGCTCCATTCGTAATAGTCGCTAGAGCCTTCGAGCGAACCTTCACCGAACTGAATCGCGAAACGAATCGGAGCCGTTTTCGCCTTGGAGCTATCTTCGTAATGGATTTCCATCTTGAGGGAACGGTAGCTCGAGAAATCCTTCATGTCGGTATCAAAAATACGGGTGACCCCCACTTCCTGCCCAGGACTCATGTTGCGGAAATCAAGCTTAAGGGCCGTTTCCTTGAGCGGGGCGTTGGAATCGGAGTCGCGTTCCGTACGCGTATTCGGAGACTTGTGGTACGTTCCGGCATCTTCGCGGTTGTTGATGGTCGAAACACTCACGTAGGTTGTGTCCTTTGCCACCACCGATTCCGTCACGATCGTTTCGACACCGTTCACTTCCACGACCTGCGAATGTTCCGTCGAAGAGGTTTGGTACAAGTCCGCAACAGTCGTTTCTTCCCAGGCGTTTCCGACCACCGCGAGGTTCACAATCTGCACCTTCGCCTCGGCGACACCGTTATTCAGCTTACCCAGCCAGAGCCTGCTGAACTGCGCTTCCGACAGAATCGTCAGGTAATCGCTTCCGCTCGGCGAGACAATCGTATCGTACTGGTTCAGGTAAATGCGCCACTTGCGCCAACCGTTGCGCAGCTTTTCAAATTGAGCCGTCGTATCGGACAAGTCGATCCGGTAACGCACAAAGTTGATGTCGGTATCCAGGGAGCCGTTCTTGTTGATATCTTCGGTATCGAAAGCTCGTTCACCCGAGTTCTTTTCGGTTCCGTTGATGGCACTCGGCGGGTCACTTTCGTCGTCCAGGTCCTCGTCAAAGTCATCGAGAGCGATATCGCGCGTCGAGGCATCGGTATTCATGGTAGAGGTATAGGGTTTCGACTTACATTCCAGTCCCGAGCAATGCCATTCCAGTCGTGCTTCATCGGAACCCGAGACGCCGTCAAGACCCTTGTCATGCAAGGCGGTCGTCGTCCCCAGATCGTTTTCACCGTTATATTCACCGTTCGGCGCAAAACCGTTAACCGCAAGGTCTTCACTGATCAAGCCTAGGTCAAGGTAGAGCGAACCCACGTTTCCGCGAGCCACCACCTCGATATACTTCATATCGCTCAGGTCCTGATAGTAACTGCTGTTCGGGCGCATAATGCCGCCCCAAGAATTACCCGTAAGGTTGTCGTTTGCCCGCAAGGACATCTTAAGGACCGTCAGGTGCTGATTGTCCACATCGGAATTTCCGACCGGCGTATAGATATTCTTGTACAGTTCGGTACTGTTACTGTGCCAAACGAATTCACCCTGGTGCTGGTAATCCTGGTTCTTGATATAAGTCGAGGCCGCCGAATCCACGCCACCGGGAGGAGACGCATTGTACCACGAAAGCCTCGAAAGCGGATAGACAAGTCCAGAAGTCGTCGTTTCGAAGTCTTCCACCAACGCCGACTGTTCGTCACTCGTATTCGCATTGTGACGGCTCGCCGCAAATTCCGCCTCGAAACGCCAAGAAGACTGAGCCGTCGTATTGATACCCGGAATCAGGTTCACCAGTTCGGTAAGGGCGGGAACCGTATCCTGCAAGCGGAGGTTCATGCCCCAAAGAACGCTGGAGTAAGGTTCGTTACCGAGCGTCGGAGTTTTGGCAGTCGTACTCTGGCTCTTGTAAAGGGCGGTAATACCGAACACAGACCCCGCACCCATGCCGTACAGATCCAACGGAAGTTCCGCACGGGCACCAAGCAACAACTTGTTGTCGATTTCAAAAAGCGGTTCGCATTCGTAGGTGACCTTGATTTCCTTGTTGGGGTCAAGGGCGCGTTCGCTCAAAAGTTCAATCTGACCCAGTTCGTAGTTGACTTCGTAGTCGGTGCCACGGATAAGCGTCGTAGACCCCGCCGTCACCTTTTCGGTACCCGGCGAAATATCCATACAGGAACTACCGCTAACAGAATAACTGGAGCTCGGGTCGCGCACGCTCAAGGTCGAGCTACGGCGCTTTCCGACCGTTTCAAAATAGAAGCGGTTCGTATAGCGGGAAAGGTTATAGACAGGAAGCGAATAAAGCTGAGCCATCGCAGCGCTGGAATCCACGTTACGCAAGGGTTCCAAGCAGTTCTGTTTTGCAAGTTCTTTCGGATTTTTCTTACCGGAATATACGGAATCCTTATACGACCGGCAAGGAAGCCACATTTCACCCGTATAGCTACCCGAATTGTCCTTCTTGAATATGGTAGCGTCATTCACCAGCGGAGTACCCGTGGATTCGTCGACAAGGCCAAGTTTCTTGAGGTGGTCGCCCGAAATGCCCGACTTGCTTTTCATGCGCAGCACAAAACTCGAAGCACTGGCATCCGAAATTCCGATCGAGTACACGTTACGGAGCATCAACTTGTCGATATCTTCCAGTTCCGAAAGAGTCGCGTCCCACTGGATAAGGATAATCGTATCGCCTTTCGTCACAGAAGACTTACCATCGCGAGCTTCGCTCCAGCTAGCCGCGAGCAAGGTGTTACGGTTCACGCCGTTCACCTTAACAATACCCATCTTTTCGTCGTATGTGAAATCTTCACCCGACTGGAGGGCAGCCATTCTTTCCACCCTCTTCACCACCTTTTTCCCGCTAGGCGTCACGTATTTCACATACACGCTGTCGACGACACCGTTTTTCGCATTGGTGGCACCGCGCTTGTAAAGTTGCAGGTTCGTCGCGTTGTAGGTCGAAGACTTCCTGCCCGACTCCGAAACTTCCCTGATATAGGTATTCCTAGCATCCAGGTTCAAGAAATAGTAGCGGTAGGCGACAAACTGCTTGTCGAGGACCTGGAATTCCGTCGTTGACTCACTTGCCTTAAGGCTATATTCTTCCTGGTCGCCACCGTCCTGAGAAGCAATGGTGGTAAGCCTCCAGTCGCCCAGTTTCCAGTCCGCCTTGATACCGAACAGGCCCTGGTGGTTCTCGGAATAACCCGTCAGTTCCGTACCGGTAAGCGCAAGGTTCGTGGTACCGGCTTCTACGCGCTGCAGAATGTAGTCTTCAAATTCGTCCTTGTAAGATTCCTCGTAAACCACGCGCACCTGGTTACGGGCGCCCAGACCTTCTTCCACGTTGTTGATTTCAACCGTGATATAAGGACCGATCTTACCCTTCACCATGAAGTTCGGCGTGTAGTTCAAGGTCGGGCTCGGCCAAAGGCTCGTATTCGTACTTCCCTCGGCATCGTCCTTTTCGCCGTAGCCCTTCAAGCGGATATCCATGGTACCCTGGAGCATCAGTTTCGGCTTATCCAGGCCAAAGTCGCGCATCCACGCAGGCATGGTCACCGGAATCGTAATGTCGAATACCGAACCGGTCTCGGGGGTCTCGTAGCCGTCGTTCGCCTTTCCAACCAGGTCGTTCAGCCACAGGCTCTTCTGCCCGATACTGTACATGTCTGACACATAGTCCGCAAGTTCAGGGTAATGCGCCGTCCACAAGGTCGTCGTATCGCGAGAAACCGAATTCACTCGCTTTTCGCTCACATCCATTTCACGGGTAGAAACGTCGATATCGTGGCTAAAGACCTGTCCCTTGCTCGTACTCATGAGCCTAGGAGAGGCCCCCACGCCACCAAACGGCAAAAGACCGTTCAAGGGTGTCACCGACGGAGGCAGCGAAATATACTGGTAGGTCGGCTGCCACTCAGTTTCAGCGGGATCCGGATCAGAAGTTTCCGCATCTGCAGCCGATATAACCGAAACAGAGTCGCTCTGGGACCAGGCGATTCCTACGGCAAGGGCGACAAGCGCCATCGGCCACAAACGTTTTAAACCTTCAAAAAGCACAGTTTTATTCTATACAGGGTGCCCATAAAATACAGAATTCGCACAGCGCAAAACCACTCTAATTATGGGAAATTCCCGCAATTTGGCGGGAAATTAGCAATTTTTTTTTCATTTGGACGGAGTTCGACGCTTTGCAACGCAAATAATCGCAATAACAGCCGAGTCTATGGCGACAAACAAAGAAAGCCAAATCGTAGAAACCGATTCGAATCCGTAACTGTGAAGCCCCACTCCAAGCAAATTAATTCCAAACCAGCAGAGAAAGGTGACGATTACGTTAAAACAGTTCATCAGGACAAACACCCAATTCTGGACAAGCCGCCCCGCCCGCAGGTGCAACAAAAGCATGGTCCACAAGATAACGAACAGCGCCCCGTTTTCCTTAGGGTCAAACCCCCAGAAGCGCCCCCATGCAAAATCCGCCCAAACTCCCCCCAGAAGCGTTCCAAGTACGGTAAATACACCTCCCAGAACGAGAGTTCCATAAAGCAGCGAATAAAGCGGAGAGCCCTTAGGATTTTCTTTCGAAGGGAGGGCTTTTTTCCCCCGAAACAGAACCAGATGCGCCACCACCCCCGAAAGAATCACGCTAGCAAAGCCGATAGCGATCGTTACCACATGAAGCGTCAAGAAAACAGACGAATTCAGCACTGCGGGAATCGCCTGAAAAGTATCCCCCGGTTCCAGTACAAACTTCGCACAGAACAAGAGAACTGCCGCCATAAGGGATACCGGAACAATCAGGGAAAAGGTGCGTTTCTTGCAAAAGAAAAACGCCCCCGATTCAAAGGCGAGCAACAGGAGCGAGACCAGCAGCACGATTTCGTACAAGCTTACAAACGGCGGGCGCTCGCCCACATAGGTCCGAAGCGCAAACAGAGCCCCTAGAACCGCCGAAGCCCCCATGCAGAATTCATTTGCCGCTACATCCAGCTTGCGCGATTTAAAAATCAAATTCATCAGCGCAAGGAGTCCCGCCATAAGCGCAAGGGCAAAGCCCCACAGCGCAAGATTTGCCCTATGGTAAAAGACCTCGACAGACAGGCGCCAAGGATTTTCTTTCGAAACAACCGGAGAAAATGCGGAACGCTCCGACAGAGATTCGTACCTTTGAACATTTCTGAGCAACCGAGACATCTCGTGCGTCGCCGGATGATTATCGTTGCGGCTTGCGTAAAGCGTAAGGAGCGTTCGCGCGCCCCTCAGTTCGGCATAGCTCACGTAACGCTTGTACTCCGGCAAATGCAGCGCCGAAAGGACATCGCCACGCAGCACCTTGAACAGGGCTAAATGCGACGCCGCATCGGGAGAAAGCAATATGCTCCGAACGACATTCGTTGCATCAAGGCGACCTTCACAGAAATCGTCTTTTTGGCACTTGTAAGTGACTCGACCGCTCAAGTCATCCAAGAATCCACGGGCAAAGGAATCGAAGGGCCGCAATGCACTATCGACCATTACCGGGGTTTCCCCCGACAAGTTCTCCCACAACGTTTCCGGACGATCCATTGCCGAGAGGTGCGTTGGTGAAAAAGCGATCCACAACATCACCATGGGCAGAAAGAGGCGCAAGTTTCCCTTTCCAAAACGGCTTTTTCGAAGCGAATAGTGGAACAGGGCGCCCAGCAAGAATAGCGCCATAAAAACATACGGAACAAAGTGGAACGGATCGTAACAGGCCTTGTACAAAGCCACAAACCGTCCCTCGGACATTTCCACATATCCCTGGTAGCGAACCGTGTACAGCCACGAATCCGCATCGATTTTGACAGGTGTCATTCCCAAGCTATCGTCTACTGAAAAATACTGGATTTCAGCCGTTGCCTCCGTCGAAGCGAATTTCGACATCGAATATCCATTATATTCCCGCTTGAATTCGCTTCCGGCAACGCTTCCAAACAAAAGCACCAGCAAGGCGACATGTATCATCCACAGTCCCGCAAACTTAAATCCACGGGGCATCCGAAACACTAAAGAGGCCAGCAGGTTCACGCCCGCAATCAGGGAGAGGCACTTAAACGCCGGTAAGGGAACAACTCCTAGAACCCAGACAAAGTAGCTTTTAAAGAAGCGGTCCCCCGCCTCGACACTCCCACCTTGCGCCTGGGCAAGAACGCCCCAAAACGTCAGTAGCAGAAATGCGACAAGGATTGCAACAGTCACCTTCAAGGACGACACTAGAGAGCCTCGACCCAAACAAACTTTCTTTCATCCAGGTTCTGTTCTCCGTCGAACCGGTAAGCGGCCAGGCGGCCATCACCGCGGTACCCTGCCACGCTAAAGTCAAGGCAACACACATTATGCCGAATCAGTCGCGGGATTCCCGTGAGCCAGTAATGCCCAAAAAATACGGGGCGTTCGGATTCTCCATAGAATTTCCGGGCACGCACCTGCGGCGACACCTCGGACGCGACATCCATCGACACGCCCGGCTGAAAACTGAGCTGTCCAAAAGTCGCCCTAGCAGGGTCTACCCACCAGGCGATACGCGTCTTTACGCGGCGAACCCCTTCGGCATCGGTAAAATAGGCACCCTTGGGCAGGTCCATTTCGGGGCCTTTCAAAAGGGTACTTACCGGCCAAAAGAGGCTGTCTTCGTATTCAAAGTCCTCGTCGTTTGCACGGGCGATCAACTCGTCAAAATTTCCATCGGCAAAGCAAGTGATCCCTTCTCGCCGGAGAGCCTCGACCGCATCGGTATCGAAACAGGCGTGCTGCGCCCTGAACGTAGGCGTTTCTACGTAGAACTGCAGGGTCTTTACAAATTCAAGAGCTTCCTCGAATTCCTGCCTGCGCCCCACAAAGTCAGATACGGTCCTCGAATGGATCGCCACCTTGTTAAAGCTATGCTCGCGCAGGTAGCCGTCCTTAAAACGGAGCAAGGTATGCCCGCCACCCGCGCCATTCTTCTGCCAGAACGAAAGCATATTGAATTCGTGGTTTCCCATCAGGGCGATCGCCGACCCGGCGTCGCGCATGGAGCGCACCAAGTTCAGCGTTTCGCGCACCTTGGGCCCGCGATCCACATAATCCCCCAGAAAAACAACCGAACGTTCACCACCCGGATAGCGAAACGCCCCCGACGACTCCACGTAGCCCAGCTTCGCAAGCAAGGCACGGAGTTCATCGCAGTGGCCATGAACATCGCCAATAAAGTCTAGGGAATTCGTCATACCCGCAATATAACTAATTCGGACAAATGCAAAGGTTGAGAGTCATAGCCATACTTGCATGGATATGACCGAGACTTGCGTTTGAGGAACTAGATTGTTGTTCTTGCGCCGATGGTGCGGATAATCGTATTGATGATTTCGTCACGTCCGCCCTTCATGGACATCTTGTTCTTGTACATCATGGCATCGGCACGTTCAAACACCGCAGAAACACTCTTGTCATGGGCCGGATCGAACACGGAAATTCCGCAAGCCACAACAACCTTGTCGTGCTCTGAATTATCCTTAACGATTTTAACAAAATTCTGTTCCAAGCTTTCGCGATTTTCAAAATCGTAGCCGCGAAGAATCGCAACAAATTCATCGCCACCCACACGGAATACGGGGCTATGCTTAAAGGTTTCGCAGACAAGCTTCGACGCACCCCTGATATAGTCATCGCCCGCCCTGTGCCCCTGCGTATCGTTTACAGTCTTGAGGCCGTTCACGTCGCAAATGGCAATGGCAAATTCCACCGGTTCGCCCGACTGGATTTGCTGGTCCAGCTTCTTTTCGAACTCGCCGTAGGCATTCTTATTCTTGATTCCCGTCAAGTCGTCACGACGCGCCTTTTCGTAGTTAGCCGTAGACTCATCCCTGATCTTCTGTTCTCGGCGCACATTGGCATCCACGTTTGTCACGCTGATCACCACGTGATTTTTGTCGGCATAAACAGCCACCAGGTTCACATACTGCGGGCCCGTCGACGTATTCAGACGATACGTCAAGGAGAACATGCCGTGTTCATCGAGTTCCCTCAAAAGGCTCTCTCTTTCCAATCCGGTCGCAATCAGGGGAATATCTTCCTTATAGATGACGGTCATCGCATCTTTCTGCAACTGGTTGAAGAAATCTTCTCCTTCGAAAGCGACGCTCAGTTCGCAGAACAGGCGTTCACTCTTGTACAGAGCATAATGGTCCGTCTTCAAATCCACCATGTAAAGGGCGTCGTAACGTTCCGCAAGCGCCATCACAATCTGGCCGTACGTCTGACTCTTGTCGGCCTTTTTTTCTAGTTCAATGCGTTCGCGTTCACGCTTATCGACATTGTTCACGCCGATAATCAAATATTCACGCCCCTGGGAACGAGCCTGGACAGCCTTCATCTGAAACCAGACGGGCTCCCCTTCGACCAACAGACGGTACTTGAAATCAAAGACTTTGTCGTCCTTAATGGCCTTTAGCAGCGACTCACGGTTGATATGCTCCCCAAAAGCCTGTTTGTCTTCTGGATACACGACCGCCGCCATATTGACTTTGGTGTCGGCCCAAAAATCACGGGAATCCACCAGATTCAGTTTCTGGTGCTTACCACGGAAAGCGAACATCGAATAATTATTCGTTTCAATATCAACAAAGAAGACGCACTCGTAGTCAAGCGAAAGTGCCGAAGCGACATCTTCAAAGGTGAGTTGCATATTCATATTTTCTTCCCAAACTTGTGTCTTCTATCAAGAAAAAATAAACTTTTTTAGGGGAAATGGTAACAGGATTTTCGCTTTTTCCACAATAGAAATAAGAAAATCAGCATATTTCTGACACAATTGTCCCGAAATTATGTAAAATTTGTCCTATGAAATACAAGAATCTCATTGTTGCGGGTTGTGCCGCACTCATGTTTGGACTCCTCGCTTGCTCCGGCGAAGACGGACGCGATGGAATTGATGGAGTTAATGGCATTAACGGTGATAACGGCGCCAGCTGCGAAGTCAAGTCGTTGAAGGACGGATCTGGCTATAAAGTCCTTTGCGGAGGTGACTCTGTAGGCGTCTTGCTAAATGGTAAAAACGGCGCTACCGGTAAGCAAGGCATTACAGGGGCCACAGGAGCCAATGGAGAAAACGGAACGAATGGTAAGGATGGCAAAGCAGGCGAAAGCTGTACCGTCAAGGAACTTTCAGACAAAAATGGTTACGAAGTGATTTGCGGCAGCAAGTCTGTCGGTAAACTGCTGAACGGAGAAGCCGGTTCTAATGGAACAAACTGTACTGCCAAGACCGTTGAAAAGGATGGCCAAAGCGGTATGGAAATGTACTGCGATGACAAACTTGTCGGCACCATCTGGAATGGTAATGATGGAGTAAACTGCGTCAGCACGGACAATGGTGAAGGTTCCGTTACCGTGAAGTGCGGTGATGCTGCTGCGGTAACCCTTTACAAGGCTATGTGCGGCGATCAGCCCTATGATCCAGCCAATCAGTTCTGCGTGCTTGGCAAGCTCTACGACAAGTGCGGGGACAAAACATACACTATTAATAGAGAATTCTGCAATAATGGTGTTGTTGCCCCATTGTGCTCTGAAATAAAGAGGACAAAAAGCGGAACCTACGAAGTTGTAACCAACCGTGCAACCAAAACAGATGAATTCTGCTTGGCTGGCATCATTACGAAAAAGTGCGGCGGTGAAGAATTTTCCATGAATCAGTATTGCGATAAGAAGCATGATGGTGTAACGGACTCTATCAGGGACTACTGTAAGTATGCAGATGACGATAGACTTGAAGCAGCCTACAATATAATCGGCCAGTCTCTTTTTCCTACAGAAGAAAATAACGATGTAGAGTCCTCTAGCGCAAGCTTATTTGGTAATTTGATTGGAGAACCGCCTAAAAACTATACACCAGAACAGC
>JAEEGJ010017588.1_pt1 | contig 16134 bp, 3 predicted proteins | sample 8958761 | NCBI WGS metagenome assembly JAEEGJ01 (sample SAMN16246546, study PRJNA631951) | gut metagenome | biome: gut microbiome; feature: rumen; material: RS-attached | host: Bos | place: Iran: Karaj | collected 2018-10
GGTGACCTTGGCCTCGACAGTCGTTCCGCAGTTATTGCCCTGGAAACGTCCGAACTGGCGCTGCCTTCCGAGCATCCACAGGGGGTCGTACACCTCGAAGGACATCGCTTCCGTGTAATCGGACTTGCGGGTCCGGGGTTCGATCTTGGTGAAAGTGCCTTCTTTCGTCTGTATAAACTGTTCCCTTTTTTCAAGGAACGCATTCATCTGATCCAGGAAGGCTTGTGTTTGTGTAAGAGCCATTTCGACCTCCTTGCTTATTGAATGTTTAACGAATTAGCGTCCACCTTCGTCTGGTCGAGTACAAGATCGGACTTACGAGCCGCTTCCAGCGCATCGATCTGTGCTTGCGGGCTTGCGCTCCTGTCGATCAGGTCTTCCATCCGGGCGGTCAGGAAGGATCCGATCAGGGACTCTTTCTCACGGCCGTAAAGTTGTTCGGGATCGATGGTCCGGAAAGAGGACAGAGAGGAGACGTGGCTGATGGCAGTCCGGATGTCATCGTCCCCCCATTTCCCGTTAGGATTGGTCAGGCAAGACCCATGCAGCCCCAAAATCAAGGCCTGCGGCGCTTCGGCATCCGGGACGTCGCAACGGTACACCAGGCCTGCGGTCTGTTTCCGGAAAGGAATGTATTCCAGCCAGGAATCGAAGATGAGGCCGGCATTCTTCTGCGCTTCGTCAAAGTTCTGCCGGTCGAACAGCACCAGGGAATCCGCGTCATCCAGGACGCTCTCGCCGGAGACCTGGCAACCCAGCCACTCGCGGGCGACGTTCTCTTGAGCCAGGGCCTGGAAAATGCCGATCTTCGTCTCGTAGTAGGAACTGCCCCGGAGTTGCTGAAGCATCCCGATCTCGCGATACAGTTTCATGCCCGGCCGTACCTCGGCGACCTCGTCCATCCAGTCGGCGAACTCGTTCCCCTTCAGGTTGGCTGCATTGCTGTAGTCCTTTGCCATGCTTCTGAAAGTGGGATTCTTCAGCGGGAACTCCTCCCGGAAATCCTTCACTGAGAAACGGGGGACGACTTTCAGGTTCTTGAAAGTGAGCGCCTGGAGGGCTTCGATATATGCGGCCGGACGCAGTGTTTCGCCATTATCCGGCGCAAGGGCGTCTGCTTCGGCAAGCCGGCGGGCAAGGGCATCGGAAAGGTTCTTCAACTGCGAGAGGAACTTCAGCTGCCGCTGGACGGCCTTATCGTAATCCGTTCTGTCCCGGACCTTGTCGATGCCGTCCAGAAGGAGCGCGGGATCGAAGGGAATCGTCTCGTTGAACAGGCCTGACCGGATGCATTTCCCGACCAGGTCGTACAGAGAGACAACCTGCCCGTCCGTGAGCGGGTTGGAGAGCGTACGGTCCGGTGATTCGAGGAAAGCCGTCAGTTTCCCGTTGATTTCGGCGAGGGCGTCATAGACGGACAGGTACCGGTATTTCAGTTCCCGGATGTCGGCCAGGCTATCTTCTGTGGTATCGCCGCAGATGGAAGGGATGATGTCCCCGGCACGCAGGGGCCGTGCGCTGGCGATCAAGGAGGACAGGTTGTCCGTGAAGAGACTGAATTCGTACAGGCAGATCTTTGCACCCGTGCTGTGGTCCGGGAGCGCTTCGCCGTTTTCCAGTTCTTCGGGGTCTCCGGTCAGGATCCGGACCTGTCCGTCCTTCCTGTTCCGCCAGTCACGCCTTCTCCAGGCCAGTTCCAGCGCTTTCCGAAGGGCATTCGGGTAGGAGGAAAGATGCAGGAATTCCAACGGCTCCAGACCGACTTCGCGGATGCTGGACTCGAAGAAGGCCTGCCGGATACCGTCATTGTAATCGACATGGAAGATGATGTTCTCGAGCGGGCCCATCTGGGCGGCGAGCCAGGCATTGACCTTGGGCTCGGCCGTCGCGAGGATGCTCTTGGAACGCGTATCTCCCTTGCAAGGGAGTGCCACACCCGCCTTGTGGGCCAGGGCGGCGTAGTTCATGGGTGTATCCAGGATGGCCGGGGCGGGCAGGTTGCCGCTTCCGTCCTTCATGAAAGAACTGATGGCCGTGAAGGAGGCCTTGTCTCCGGCGACCAGCCGGTGGACGCCTTCGGCGAGGAGCAGGTCGTTGAGCGCGTCGTAGGAATCCATCATCCGTTCGATCAGCAGGAACAATTCGTTCGCTTCGTCTTCGGTGAACACAAGTCCGGTCTGGGGATCCTTGAGCGCCTTGAACCAATCCATCTCCCCGGCGTACTCCTTCAGCCAGTCGGAAATCCGGCCGGTGTAGCGGCCCTGTTCCTGCTCGAATTCCTTCTGCTTGTCAAGAATCTCGTTCAGCAGGGCTTCTCCGTTGATGACTTGCAGCGCGTAGTCTTCCGCCCGCTTGTCCTCCGCCTTGATGTCCATGGTCTGGGGGAACAGTTTCCGGAGCGCGTAGATGAACTTGTCCATATTCTTCCCGGTCCGGTTGAACGCGTCGTGCAGGTACCGCTCCAGGTCTGATCCGAGAATCAGTCCCGTGGACATCCCTTGCTTGATGCCGTCGATCATCCGGAGGGCCTGGCGGGCACGCATCGATGACAGGTTGACGCACAAGTGCGTGTCCTGTCCGTCGGCTTTCGTCTGGAGGTAGGAGCTGCGGAGGACGGCGGCGGTGAGGGCGTGCTGGATGGAAGGGGCGAGGATGTACTCTCCCTTGTTTTCCGCTTCCTTCTTGCTGATCTCCAGATTGTAGATCCATCCATAGCAGCCGACTCTCAGCGAGGAAGCTTTCTTATTCTTCAGATAGTAGGATGCGAAGGCCAGCAGCCAGACATCCAGCCGATAAGTGAAGGTGTCCAGGAACTCGCTGACCAGTCGTTCCGCCTGCCAGCCCTCGATTGTGGGAAGGACTTTCTTGACAGTGTCGATCAAGGGGGTTATGTCGACATCGCCGAAATCTCCTGCAACCGGTGTCGCCACGTTGAATCCCATGGATTGCAGGGCCCTGGCTAGCGGTGACATACGACGATAGTCATCGAGCTGATAAAGTTTGTTCTCAGTCAGCGGTCCGAAATAGAAGGGCCTTTTCCGATAATCGACGGAACGCGGGTTCTGGGAGAGCATCCGGAGGAATTTCCGCTCGGCCTCCCGGCCTTTCATTCCTTCGGCGGCGATGGAGTCCTGTTCGAAAATACTGCCCCAACGATAGTAATACTTATAGATTAAATCATGGATCTTGGAGAGGTATTTCTTCTCCCACGTGTCATAGCCGTTTGACAAACTGCTTAGCGGAAAGATGGGAACGATGCCATAAGGCTGGTCATCAAGCCGGAACATGGGGGCGATGCCCCGCGCATTGACATAGTTCAGGAAAAAGTCCTCGACGTAATCGAAGAGGCGGTCTTTTTTCTCTTTGGGGACATTGTCGGTATCGACCATCTTGGTTTTGAAGAAAGCCCACAGGGCCTTGTTGGCTTTCTTCGCATTATCGATCTCGGTGTTCTCCGAATGGAGAGCGCGGGAAAAGGGACCATTGTTGAACTTGATGCCCAGCAGGTCGCTCAGGATGCGCGCGTCAGAGTTGGCGGGAGCCTTCTTTCCTTGTTCCAGAATCTCCAAACGGTATCTCTCCTTGACGAGTTCCTCCTCGGAAGGTGTTTCCACGGGGCGTGTCCCGTCGATCTGGTTGGTCGGTGTCCCGATTTGCAGGAAGGAGAACTGGTCTCCCCAGTAGAGATGGCTCCGAAACAGGTTTTCGATGGTCTTGTCATTCTTGTCGTACCCTTCTTTGACACCATAGGCATACAGGCTGGTTACGACTGCCTCCTGGCTGGGAATGTTGACGGTGATGGCCATTCCTTTCCGGACGGCCTCGTCATAGTCGATCAGCCATTTCATCTCGGCCGGAATGACGATATTCCCTTTTTCATCGATCTTGAAAGCGGAACTGCTTCCTTCCTCCGGGTCCATTCCGATCGACAGGTCCGAAGGGATGGGATTCCCTGAGACATTCAGCATGCTAAAACCTGTCTGAGTAGTTGCAGTTTCCGGACTTTTATAAAAGAGGCAGATTCGGAACCGCTCAGGGAAGACCGGCAAGGTCGGTGCCGGGTAAGACCTCCTCTTCAGGGGATATCGGGCGGCGAAGGTCCTTTGGCCGAAGAAACTCGTGATGAAATCCGGATGCTCCAGGTACTGGTCGATGAGGTCTTCGAGCGGAACCGTCTTTCGAGCCAGTTTGCTCCGGAAATCACGCACCTGGTCCCGAATCCGTTCGTACGCGAAGTAGTCGGAGTCGCGCAGGTCGAAGGACCCCGGGTCATCCTTGAACTGGGGATAGCGGTCGTAGAACTTGCCGATGCTTTGCAGCCGCCGGTCCAGGTAGCCGACGCATTCGTCCACCTTGTCCGAAAGGTAGTCCACGATCTGGGGAGAACCGTCCAGTACCACGGAGATGGAGGCCAGCGTCGCGGAGATGGCACGGAAGGAATTCGTCGCCCCGTCCGTCAGGGACTTTTCGGGTGCGGAACTCTCCGTGATGTGGATGTCCGACAGACTGTCATAAATCTGCTGGCAGAAGGACGCGATGTCGATATGCCGGTTTTTTGCGTCCCGGAAGGCGTACGGCCTTTTCGTGAAGTCCTTGCCCCCCTTCCTGAAATAACTCAAGGCGCGCGGCCGGGTAAGGAAGGCGATTCTTGAGGCACCGTTTGCGCCGTGCTTGTCGCAGAACAGGCGCCAGGTCTCGAACTCGCGGTCCGCGTCGCCGCTGGCGATGAACCAGCGGACCCAGAAGCGCCGCCCTTCCTCCAGGTCGGATTGGGTAAGGCGGGTGATGTGGTATTGCAATTCTATCTCGTCCGGGATGATCCGGACTTTCAGGTCCGTCGTCCCGTCGGCCTTGAGCTCGTAACTGGTCTCGAGCCGGACCGGGAAGAACAGGATGGGATTCGAGGCGGGAATGGTCGTGGTAGTTGCCATATTGCGGTCTCCTTATTGTTTTGCGTCCATGAACCGTGAAATGTGCTTGCCGAAAATGGTCACCTTATCCTTCAGGAGGTTGGCCGTTTCCGCGGAGGTCTGGCAGTTGTCGAGACCCTTGGCCTGCGCGGAGAAGTTCAGGTCGTCCAGATCCTGTTCGAAGGCGAGCAGGTAGCCGTAGTTGTCGGTACGCGGCACCCCCAGGGCCTCCTTGAGGCTGATGTTGAATCCGACCAGCAGGATGTTCTCCCGGATGAAGGTTTCCATGACGGGGTCTTTCCGGCCCTTGCCGAAGGTCACCAGGGATGCGTTTTTTCCCTGCGCGGCCTCGTTCAGGAACACGTGCGTGTTGGGGTACAGCTTGAACAGGTCGCTGTGGATGGCGAAGATGAGCAGGTTGCCCTTGTCGGCCAGATGATTCTGTCCCAAGCGGGTTCCGTTCCACAGGTGCAGCGGCTTGACGTCGAAGAACTTGTCATCCCGGATGGCTTCCGCGGAAGACTCCGAATCCCAGAACTTGCGGAAGTAGGAACCGCGGCGGTCCGTCGGATACTCCCGCCACTGCAGTTCGGATCCCATTTCCGTGTTCATGCCGCACAGGAATGCTTCGGTGAATTCGGGATTGCTGGTGAACATGGTGATGTGGTCCATCGGAATCTGGTCCAGTCCGGGGACGATGAACTTGTCGGAAATCATGTTCAGGTAGTAGTACGTGGGTTCCGGGAAGAACGGATAGGCCAGAATCGGGTACTTGGACATCAGCAGTTCGTCGATGTACTTTTCCCGTAGCCGTTTGCCTTCCTCCGTATCGGCGTAGAAATGCTCGTAGTAGGTCCGGGCGACTTTCCGCATCTGCTCGATCGCCTCCTTGTTCTCCATGCTCTCCTTCAGTTCTGTCACGGCCTTGCGGTCGACGGGAACGACGGGCTTTTCTTTTCGTATGACGAAGGAGTTGATCAGCGTCTTGATCCTTTCCTGACTCTTTTTAATATAATCTCTTTCATCCGGATACAGTTGTTTGATTGCTTTCCGGATGCATTCGCGGAGTCCTCCTTCTATCGGCTGCAACTGAGTCCGTGCCTCCCAGGATGATTTGCTGATTATTGCCAGGGTTGGCGTTTGTGTGAGGTATCTGGTCAGCCTGTGGAGCAGATCGGAGCAACCGCCTTTGGATCCGATTAGGCGGTGAGCAAGAATCGCTGTCATCCAGGGTCCGACCGTTTCAAGATAACAAAGCGCAGGAAGAATTGTATTGTCGCCGCCTGCCTCTTTCCAGAACCTATGGAGTAAACAAGGATAGTCCAAAAGGGTATAAAGGAAAGAACTGACAATGTTTAATAAAAGAGCCTCTTGAATCTTGTGATCGGGGAAATCTTCCGCAATCAGATTCTCGAAGAATAACTGACAATACTCCGGTATATATTGATTAGGACGATGAGATAAAGAAAAAGAAAGCGATCGTACCCTCTTAAGTACTTTCGTGTGGAAGGCTCCATTTAACGTAAAAATAGAATCTATATGTCCCCCAAAATCCTTTGATTGAAAGATTAGCCGTGACCTGTTGATAAACCAATCCATGAAAGAATCCACATTCATTTGAGACAGAGATTGTTCCAAGAACTGTCGCACGGCCGTGAGTCCTTGGATTTCATCGGCCATGACACCTTCTTTTTGGCAAATTCGGAGGCTGTCTTCCGTATGAGCGGTTTTCATTTCCTCCGTATTCTCGGAAGATGAATCTGTGATTCTGTATCCTCCGGGGATCGGAATCATGAAACGATATTGAGTACCTGCTGTTCCGACAGAATGGATTTTCTGATAACTGGTAAAAGAGTGCCCCATCTGAGTATAAGGGCCCTCTTTCATGAAGAGGTCGTTTTGGGCATTGGGAAGAATCAGCGAGTTGAAGGGAACCGTCTTTTTCGTTCCGTTGATGTTCAGGTTCAATCCGTCTTCTTTTTCCACCATCTCTTCCACACTACGTTTGTTCCCTTTGTATAATTTTTTGTAGTCATTGTCATCCAGAACATATAATCTGGGATAATGGTTGTAATCATCCGGTTGGAAAGCATAAAGGGCTTCTTTGATGGAGTCAAAAGCCTTTTCGCCGGAATTGCAGCGGGAGACGACGAATCTCTCTATCAACCGATAGGGCTCCAACGGCATCTGCAGGGTTCCGCCGGTTGAGACGGGAAGGCCCGAGACGAGCCTGACTGTTTTCGGCGAAAACTTTCCAATGCGGCATACGCTTCGAAGATCCGAATAGATGGCATTCTTCGTAGAATAACCATACAGTCCGGACCAGTACTCTCTATAAATCGCGTAGGGGATCGCTTGAATGACGATATTCCAGGAAGTGACCAACGAATCGTATGTCACCGCCCCTGCCGGCTCCTGCGTCGTGAACTTGTACAGTTGGTTCTTGACAATGCTCTCCATCAGCGTGGTGGAGTCGAGATCCGCCACGACCTTGGCAAGTTTGTCTGCGTTCTGCTGGAAGGAGGGGGTGGCGAAGGAGGCCGGGATTTCGGCCTGCTTGATGATGGAATCCAGCGAGGGGGCGTTCTCGCCCGCGGCGTTCTTCATCGTGACGAGATAGCGCATGAAGTACCCGAGGAACTTGGACGGGTCGTTGTCGTCCACGAACAGATCCAGTGATTTCCGCTGGAGGGCTTTGTTGGCGTTGATGCTCATCAGCCGCTGGTACAGTTCCATATTCAGGGCCTGCACCGCTTCCACCTGCTTCCAGGCACGGTCCATCAGTTCCTCCTGGTGCTTCTGGACGACTCTCCGGCCCAGGCCGGCCGCAGCCCGGTGATGAACGTCCATATTCAGTTCCTTGAGCCAGGGGACCGAGTTCTCGTCCAGTTTCGTCGCCATCGCATGGCGGGCGCCATACACGGGTGGAACGACCATCGGGTCGTCGTCTCCGATCTTGTCGACGCCGTCGTATCCCTGGATGTTGGCTCTGTTCTCGGCGAATACCGGATTCTCCGATAGCTGGGTGTCCAGGTTCTTGTAGAGTTTTTCCTCGGTCTGGTACTTGGCGACGCCGAAGGCCGGGAATTCGACTTCCGACTTGTACTGCGGAGTAAGCGTGGCCGCGGGCATCACGATGGAGGTGCGGGACTTTCCGTGGGCCACGGTGTTGTAACTGAAGCCTTCGCCCATATCCGTCACGTCCAGGACCAGGCCGGCCTTTAGTTCCTCGCCCACGGGTTCCAGCCGTGCGGCGATCGTGTCGAAATCGTCCGTTCCGGCCTTGAAATACCATTTATAGTAGATGGGGAACTCCAGGCCCTGCCTTTTCTTCTTCTGGTCGGCCAGGGTGGCTTCCCAGGCGGGTTGCTGGGCCGGGATTTCGCGGATATGCTCTTCTTCCAGGCCAAGTCCGCGCAGGCGGCCGGTTTCGTAGGCGGGGACGAGGAGCGCGACATAGTCTGTGTTCTCTTCCAGCAGTTCCTGGTTACGCATTCCGAGCAGCCGGCAGAAATCCGCCTTGTCCGGTTCATTGCCCTGCGCGTGGGCGGAGCGGTGCAGTAGTTTCACGTCCGGGAAGACCTTCTCCCAGTCCATATCTTCGCCGATGAAGGTGAAATAGGACGTGTCGCCCGAGGTCGTGCCGATCCGGACAAGTTCTTTCTGGCACACGAGGAGCGCCATCCACGGCCGCAGCCGTCCTTTGTTCTCGGAAGCCGGCGTATACCGCCATAGGAAGTCGGGCTCCCAGAACTCTATGTAGGGGAGATACTGGGTGGGGAAGCCTTCCGACCCGGCTTCGGGATGGACTTTCATCACGGCGGACGTGTTCAACCGCAAGATGTCGCCCGGACCGGTGAACTTCACGGTCTTTTCCAGGATGATTTCAGACTCGTTGTCCTTCTTGCCCTCCTCCGGGCGTTCGTGCTGGACCGTGTATTTCGACTTGACGGTAAGTTCGGGACGGCACAGGACGACTCCGTCGTTCTCGCCGAGGGAATCCGTTTCGTCGATGTAGGTTCCCAGACCTTTCCGGACCCAAGGGAAATAGTATGCGTTAAACTCTTCCATAGCGATATCCTTATGCTTCTTCTACTTCTTCGATTTTTTCCTTCACGTTGAAACACATGGAGGCGTTCAGTTCCTGGATGTACCGGTTGAAACCGTCGGCCGTGCGTCGGCCGGACGGGCGGTATACCCGAGGAACGCCCTTACCGTGCGTCTTGACCTTGTAGACGGCCGTCCCCTTCTGCGGCGAGGCGGCCGTTCCCTTGCCTCTCGTACCCGCAGCATTCTCCCAGGCTTTTAGATCCACCGCGCCGTCATCGTCAATCTTCAATTCGACCGACTCGTCGATCCCGGTCGGCTTGAGGGCTGCGGTGTCGTCATCGCCCCGGACCGCGAAGCCGGAATGCATCGGCTGATAGGAAGGAGCGGACAGTTTCTCCTGATCCGTCATCTTCTTGAACTGGGACGGGGCGAAGGACGTGCTCACCGGATCCTTGCCGAGTACCTTCTCGGTCTCTCCCGAGCCGATAGAAACCCGGGTCAGGCAGATCTGCCAGACGCTCGGGAGGCTCTCGCCGAAGCACTCCATCTCCACATCCAGCGGCACTTCCTCCTGACTGAACCGGAGCGTGTCAGAGGAGTTCATCATCAGTTCGTCGCCCTTGTAAGGCGCGGTGACGACGAGGTTGTCCGTCAGGTCGCTGGAGATGACGGTCCAGTTGTCGTTGTTCTCAAAACTCTTGGAGTAGTTCTCGATGACCAGGACGGTGCTCTGTTCGCCCACCTGCTGCTTCTTGCCCCATTCCGCGGTGAAGTTGCACTTGATCTTGACCAGGAGGAACCAGAAGGAGGCCTTTCCGTGGATGTGCCACGGCGTAGGGCCGCTGACTTCGAGATACAGGTCGATGCACATCAGTGTCCAATCCTTGCATTTCACGGAGACGCCGATGCCGGCGTCGAACTGGAAGGCGAACGGCCTGAACTGGAAGAGGACGTTGTAATACATGTATCCGGCCAGGCCGAATTCTTTCCAGCCCACCTGGAGGCGGCTGTCGGAACCGAACTGGACGGTGTTGGAGGTAACGGCGAAGTACTCTTCCATCGACAGCTTCACGCATTCGATCTCGAACTTCATGCCGAGGCGCTTCATGTCGGCGACGTTGAAGCCGGCTTCCGGCTTGTACTGCGGGTGGAAGCCGCCGGCGGACAGGAGGAAGCCCTTGGTATCGCCCGCCCAGTAGACCCGCAGGGCGATGTCGCCGTAGAACTGGATGCCGACGATGTAGGAATCATAGAGCGAGGCGTCGAACGAGAGACCCTTGCTGAAGTCGATGATTCCCAGGAAGTTCGCGTTGATCGAAAGAAGCTTGTCGAGTTCGTCGGCGACGTTGAAGTGCAGGCCGCCGGCGATCATGATCACCACCGGGTCGGGCGCCTGGATGAACAGGCCCATGTCCACCTTCACCTTTTCCGCCCAGGAGATCTGGGCCATGGCTCCGAAGAAGAAGTTCTCCTTGGAGACCGGGTAGAAGGAGGTCATGTTCTCGAGGACCGTGTCCAGATGCTTCTCGACATCCTTGACGAAGACGACCGAGCTCAGGGTGCCGTCGTGGACGGCGCGCTGCATCCGGTCCGTGTCGATGCGCCGGAACAGGCCCAGCGAGCCGCCGATGCCCGTGAGCGAGAAGCCCATGCCCAGCGGGATGCCCCCTTCGATGGTCAGGAAGATCGCGCCCATGAAGGAGAACTTGGCACCGTCCTTCGGCTTCGTGTTCAACAGGAAGAGGCTGCTGGCGCTGAACAGTTCCACGATCGCGAGTTCCGCGAAGCCCAGCATCTCTCCGGTTTCCGCGTTCCACTTGAGGGCGCCGGCACCCTTGACGCCTTCCAGGTCGACGGAGATGCCCACTCCGTCGGGCAGTTTCAGGGAAGGAGTCAGGTTGAAGTCCTTGAAGCGCCAGTGATTGTCCAGCAGTTCGGACTTGAGACCGAAGCCCAGGTCGGACAGGGAGAAGTTCACGCAGTCCAGGCTGAGGGTGAGGTTCGTTGAGATGCCCACGTCGAGGCCCCGGAAATCCGGGATGCCGATCTCGAGGGCCAGGTTGCTGATCTTGGCCGCCTTCAGGTCGATGGTCTTGTTGATGGGGATGCGGATGCTGGTGGAGCCGCCGATGCTCAGGCCGTTCCGGTAGGTGTACCCGACGGCGAGTTTGTCCACGGAGAAGGAGAGCGGGGCGCTGAGCAGTTTTTCGAAGAATCCGTTCTCCTTCCGGAGGTCCAGGGAGAACTTGAGGCCCTGGAGCTGGCCGACATAGCCGGCATCGAATCCCTTGTCGTACCCGACGAACGCCTTTTGGGGATAATTGCCCAGCTCGATGCTGAATGTGTCGGAGTCATAGATGACGACCGGATCCACCTTGCCCTTGACCTGCCCCCGGGAGAAGTAGAGTTCCAGCCAGGCCTGGATGGCCTCGGCGTTGGCCAGCGGGATGACTTGGAGGGAGTCGAACCAGTCGCCGGTGAAGAAGAGCCCGATGCCGTCCTTGAGTGTCTCCTCGGCATCTTTTTTCTTCGGGTTCTCGAACCCGTCGTTCAGTGTCGCGGATGCGGATAAACCCATCTTATGGGTATCCCCGAGGTTGAACTCGGAAGTCACGTCCCCCTTGAAATAAGGATAGAAGAACAGGCCGGACTGGATGACCGGGTTGTCTTCTTCGTCTTTTTCTCCGGTTTCCCGGTCCCCGACGAAGGCGAGGAGCTGGATGGACACGGCACCTTCAACCCGGGCCTGGAGGTTCTCGGCAGAGGTCGGTTGCAGTTCGTAGAGTTTGACCGCCAGGAACTTGTTCTTGATGTCCAGTTTGTAGTCCGGGAGGTGGAGGTCGACGTCGATCTTCGGCAGGTCGACGATGTCGCGAACATACTCCTTGACTTTCTCCGGGATTAGACTGTAGATATTGACGGCAAGGGCGAGGCCGTCCTGCCAGGAGTCCACTTCTTCGCCTTCCGCCTTGATGAGCAGGATTTGCTCGGCCACTTCGCCAGCGGTTTCGACAGCGTTGACCGCCCATCCGGCCGCCTTGAGGAATCCATTGATGAGGTCCTTGTCGACATAGACGTTCTTGAGCAGTTCCTTGACTTCCTTGATAAGTTTCTTGAGCACGTCCATCGCCCATTCCTTGACCACCTTCTCCACCATGGCGAAGAGCGGCCGGAAGACCAGCTTGTAGAAAGCTTCCTTGACGCGTGGCCAGTAGCCGGCATATACGTCGGTCACGAACCGGGTGAAATCGCGGGCCCTGCCGGTCACGTCGTCCTCCACGGCGTCCGCGCTGGCGATCAAGGCGTCGTCGATGCCGGTGGCATTCTTGACGAGGGCTTTGAATCCATTCTCGGTGATGCTCTTGATCCGGTAATAGTATTCATCCAGGTCCGTGGGAAGCAGGGCCTTGATATGGTCGAGGATGATGGTCGGGAAGGCCGTGATGTCGAAATCGGAGAACGGGTTGCCGGGCGTATTTCCCTGGATCAGCGCCGTGATCGAGTCCTTGCCGTATTTTTTAAGTTCGTCGAGGTCGCCGGGAACGTCCTTGGTCTGGTTCTCGAATTCCGTCTTGAGGTCTTTCGCCATCGCCTGGAAGGCCTTTTCCCAAGTGGACTTGTTCAGTGCGACGTCGATGCGTCGCTGGACGTCGGACAGAACTTTCAGATAGGCGGCGGCCAGTCCATTTCCATCCTTTTTCCAGTCGGAGAAAGAGGTTTGGATGGCTGTGGTCCAGTTGGCCGGATCGACCCCTGCAGTAAGGTTGTATTCGGCGGCCTTTTCGACGATCAGGTCCTCAAGCGGCTGTGCAAACAGGCCGTAGAGGAGTTTCTGCGTCTGTTCGTCGATGCCGGCGGCATGGGCGAAATCACGCCAGACGACATTGGCCTGGTCGATGATGGCTTTCTGTGCCTCCCGGGCGGACCGTTCGACCTCCTTGACCTTATCCCAGATCATGTCCCGCAGGTCGCCCAGCAGGTCGGCGGTCTTGTCCACTTCGCTTTGGACATCCTTGGCTACCTCGTTGAACGCTGCCACAATCTTTTTCTTGTACTCGATGGCGTAGCATTCCAGGATCTTCTTGATGTACAGGATGAAGGCTTCTGTCTGTTCGATGGCGTCCTTCAGCCCCACCACCTGATTGGCCGCCTGCTGCCTGAGGAAAGCCTTCAGGGCGGCGAGCAGTTCGTTCAGGATGCTCGTGAGGGAACTGAAATCGAGCAGGTCGGGGTTGAAGGAACGGACCAGTCCGATCAGCCGCAGCACCAGGGCTTCGGCATCGTCATAGTCATGGACGGGGAAGACTTCCTTGAAGTAGTCCTTGGGCGAGGAGAAGAGCTGCTCCAGGCGGGACCAGCGGATGACGTAGATTTCGACGGTGGGAATGCGGGCCTTGAGCTTGGCGGCCGCATCCTCGGCAGCCTTCTTGCTCTTGACGAAATTCGTGCTGGCGGCGACCGGGATCTTGTATCCCAACGGAGTAATCCCGAGATTCACCCCGATGTGCTCTTCCACCTCGTCATTCACGATCTGGCCTTTCTTGTCCGCCTCGTCTATCAGATCGTTGATGTCCTTGATATGTTTGTCGAAGTTGGCGGTGATGTTGTCGAGTTCTTTGTTGACGCCCGCCAGGTCGACGGAAGGAATATACTTCGCCAGGGGGATGCTCCGCTTGCCGATCAGGCCGAAGAAGTCCAGCACGCGGTAGATCCGCTCCAGGATGTCGCCGAGCTGGCCGAACGGTCCGAGAGCCTGCTTGACGAGGGCCAGGAGCTCGTTTTCCAGCCGCCGGTATTCGGCGAGCAGTTCGCCGTACAGCTCTTCCGCCTGTTCCTTGATTTTGTTGAGGTCCGCCAGGATAGCGCTGACCGTCCTGCCCGCGGCGTTTTTCGCTTCCCGGATGAGCTGGGATACCTCATCCTGGGCCTTTTCGACGACTTGGGCGATCTCCCGGATCTCTTCGTCGTAAACTTCGCGCGCCTTGGAGAGCAGGACGACCAGGATGTGGTCGAACAGGCGCTCGGCAAACGCTTCGGTGAAAAAGTTATCGTCCAGGAAGTCGATGAAATCCGTGCCTTCCGACTCGATCTTGGACCACTCCAGGTCGCGGAATTTCTTGATGAGATTGAACAGGTCGATGGCGACGTTCACGATGGCGCCCAGCTTCCCGTCTCCCAGGTCCCCGATTTCCACCGAGAAGGAATTGCCCTTTCCGTCGTCGACGCTGAAGAGGGACTTTCCGTCCACCGTGAAAACATCCTCAGGGGTGAGGAACCGGGTCTCTTTCGGCTTATCTCCACTGTTCTCCGGTTGGTTGGCTTTGGCGATGGTCTCCACTTCCTTCCACGTGATGCCTTCGCCTGCCAGCTTCGTGACACTCTCGCCGAGGGATTCCGCCGTCGAGAAAATGGAGGTGACCAGATTGACCAGCTCCTGGTTCTTCTCGAAGTGCGACAGGTCATAGCCGAGCCGCCTGAAAATACATTCGATGAAGCCTTTCAGCCGTTTTCCCTCGTTGCCGAGGGCGTTCTTGAAAGCTTCCCGGTCCCCGGCGTCCATGAGCGCCTGCAAGTCCGGGGAATAATCCGGCAAATTCTGAAGGAAATCGGCCAACAGGGCGTCTTTGGTCAGGGACAGGACAGTGCCCAGCTTGAGGAAGAAACTGTCAAGCACAGAAGTTTTAGGTTCGGACATGGCGCTGATCTTTTGTGGGAAGGCCCGGGTGAATAAAATCTGCTCTCTTCAAATGTAAGCAAAATTTTTATAAAATGCCAAATGATTTAATATTTTTTGTAATAAAAAGCTGGAAATGAATAAATATGGCATATATTCACCACGCGATATTTTGAAACCTTCGGTTTTGTTTTTTCCGGTTTTTCTTGCCCGTAGATCCATGGACGGGACCTACGGGCATAGTTAGATGTGGTGTCGGGAGTGACTTAATCTGTACCTGTTTCCGTGCATTGCCTTGTCGGGATTATTTATTACATTTGTGGAGGTACTCATGGCTGTCGATGGCGGATGAAAGCATCATAGGCACTCTCCGGGTGAACCTGTCGTTTCCAGGTTTGGACAAAACGGATCAGGCTGTTCCCAAGGCGGATCGCCTGACCGAGGAAGCCATTGTCCCCACTTTGGAGAAAATCATCCGCGATTACGGATGGCACGACATGCTGCTGGACAGTCTGGAAATCGACCTCGGAACCGTCTCGTCGGCAAGTTTGCCATCGGCCTTGGAGCAGGCGCTGCGGAATGAGTTGGACCGTCGGGCAGGACCGATGCTCAGGCATTTTGTGCCGGATGATCCCTTGATAACCGTCCAGGTCGATATGCCTGCCCAGACGGGAGGAAGTGAATCTCCGTCACCGGTCGAACAACTTGTCGCCTATCTCTCCGGGCAGACAATCCCCTGGGATGAGGATTTCCTTGCTTTCAATCCTGTTGTCCTGTTCGATCGGGCCATGTCTGCGTTGGCGGGTATAAGCGATGGCCTTGTTTCTGTGCAGGCAGATCGACCGATTGAAAGACCGGTCCTCGAAACGGTCGTTGAGTCGGTCATTTCGCGGCTGGAACCTCTTCATTATGCGCGATTGATGGGACTGGCCAGAAGGTCGGAGCGTTTCCCCGAACTCGCGGAACTGATTGAAGAGTCTGTTGCCGGTTCTTCTCTGTCGCAATCCCAAGGTATTCCTTCACAGTCGCTGTTGGAACGGGTGGATGTGCGTGAAGCGGTTTGGAATGCCTACAGGAAGAGCCGGTTTGCTCTTCCTTCCGGATCCCCGTCAATCCTCCGGCCGCATACAACGGCAGGGAGGGAGACAGAGGAAGCAGCGGTCTCGGAGGAAACCATTCCGGACTCCCGGCAAGACGGTCGGCGTCCCGGTTTTTCTTCGTTCCAGGAGTCTGTTCATGCCGGCCAGGAGTCTGTTCAAGCCGGGTCGGATGTTGGTTCGTCCAGTGACGGAGATAAAGTCTCTCCGGCAGATTCCCTGCGTGTGGTTCAATCAGATCCTGGAAAGGATAACCCATCCGCCGGGACCTGGCAGGCCGATGATTGGACCACCCCGTCAGGGGATGCGTCAAGAACGGAACTCCCTGAGGCTCTTTCTCCGCAGGATTCCGTTTGGGAAAGCACCCCGGAAGAGGCAGAGCCGGTGCCTGAAAGGCTCTGCA
>JAEEGJ010017589.1_pt1 | contig 16133 bp, 12 predicted proteins | sample 8958761 | NCBI WGS metagenome assembly JAEEGJ01 (sample SAMN16246546, study PRJNA631951) | gut metagenome | biome: gut microbiome; feature: rumen; material: RS-attached | host: Bos | place: Iran: Karaj | collected 2018-10
GCACAGACGTAGAAACAGGCAAGCCAGTCTATAAGCAGCTAACCGAAGCTACCCAGCTTACTTACGACTGGATTCGTGCTTCGGCCTCAATGCCACTGGCTTCGAAGGTGGTAGAACTGGAAGGCATGAAGGTGCTTGACGGTGGTGTGGCCGACTCCATCCCTTTGGAATATTTTGAAAGCATCGGCTACGAAAAGAATCTGGTGATACTCACCCAGCCCGACGGTTACGTGAAGGAGCACAACAAGCTGATGCCACTGATGCGCATAGCCCTCAGAAAATATCCGAAGATGATAGAGGCGATGGACCAGCGACACGTGATGTACAACCAGCAGCTATCGTATGTGTATCAGGCAGAATCAACGGGCCGTGCACTGGTGATCCGCCCCGACAAGAAACTGCCCATCGGACATATCTCGCACAACCCTGATGAGATGCAGCGTGTTTACGATATTGGCCGACAAACAGGTATGAAATATATAGAACGAATTAAAGCATTTTATAGATGAGAATAGATATTATAACCGTACTACCAGAGATGTTGGAAGGCTTTGTACACGAGTCGATTCTGGCAAGAGCAGAAAAGAAAGGATTAGCAGAAATCCGTTTGCACAACCTGAGAGACTACACACTTGACAAATGGCGCCGCGTGGATGATTACCCATACGGCGGCAGCGCAGGCATGGTGATGCAGTGCGAGCCTATCGACCGTTGTATCACAGCCTTGAAAGCCGAGCGTGACTATGATGAAGTGATATTCACCTCGCCCGACGGTGAGCGTTTCGACCAGCACATGGCCAACGACCTCTCCATGAAGGGCAACCTCATCATATTGGCCGGCCACTATAAAGGTATCGACCAGCGTATTCGTGAGCATCTGATTACCAAGGAGATTTCGATTGGCGACTTTGTGCTGACGGGTGGTGAACTGGTAGCAGCCATGATTGCCGATGCCATCGTGAGAGTGGTGCCTGGCGTGATTGGCGACGAGCAGAGTGCACTGAGCGATTGCTTCCAGGATGATATTCTGGCAGCACCTATCTACACCCGCCCTGCCGACTACAAGGGCTGGAAAGTGCCCGAGATACTGCTGAGCGGTAACGAAGCAAAAATACGCGAGTGGGAATTTGAACAGGCCATGGAGCGTACACGCCGTCTCCGTCCCGACTTGCTTGAAAAAGGTTAATTAACATCAATTGACGCAAAAAATTTGAGATAAATCATAAAAATATTCGTATCTTTGCCAAAGATAATTAAAGCACAAGCTTTTGAATATTATTATTTAACTTAAACATTTGAAGAATATGGAAAAGAAAAACAACCCATTTGCAATCAGAAAATCACCTGCTAGTATTATTACCGCTCAGGCGCTGAACCTCGACGACTATGTGCAGAGATATATAGATGATGAAGATCGTATAAGTTTTTGTACAACGAATAAGAAAAAATAGGTATTATTTATATAGTCAAGAACAACGAATTCTCTATCTGAAGAAGGAATAGCGAAAGTCAACGCCACATCAAAACTGGTGTTAAGGAGACGAGGCGATTCGGCGGTGGAGTTTTTCAATGCCGCGGGTCGTCTTTATGTACTTCATTTTATTGAGGTGGCAGAGATTGGCAGTCATCGCGTGCTCTACTTTATGCTCAGGCTTGCCGACGGGAAGCGTGGCGGTGCGCCTGACAAGGAAGTGGGGCGCATGATTGTGGCGGTGATTACACAATATCTGGAAGAGCATCCAGGCGACCTGGTTTGCTATTGCCATTCCGACAACCCGCTGACGAACGCGATTAACAGGATATTCCACCTGTGGGCACGCTCTAACTCAGATATTACTGACGGCAGAGTAACCTTTTTCGACGGAGCCGGGCATCATGGCGAAGGATGGGGCCTGCATTTTACAGTGATACACCATCTGCAGTGTCAGGACATCGCCGAACTAAAGGCCTACATTCTGGAAAACAGTGATGCGTTTGCTGCCAGTGTCAGAGAACAGATCATTCTTCTTCATCATATAGAAGAAAAAATACATAAATCGGACCATGCGGTATGTTAAACTACATCATGACAGGTTGCAGGGGCTGAAGGGCAAACAGGTGCCTGAAGGCGTAAAAGTCTGCCTGGTGTTAGGTGCCAAACTGCGTCCCGACAACTCACTGTCGCCTATCCTGCAGTTGCGGGTGAGACTGGTGAGCATCCTGGCCAATACCTATCCCGACTGGCAGTTCTACATCTCAGGTTGTCGTGCCGACACTTCCGTCATCTACCGCACGCTGGTAGAAGAATACCATATTCCCGAAGAACGCTTTGTACTGGATTTCTGCGGCTATAACACCTTCCGCTCGTTATGGGATATGAATCTGTTTTTCAAGCAAACCCGATTCTACATCCTGACTAGCAGTTTCCACATCGCTCGTTCGCTGCGTATTGCCCGATGGCTGGGATATGATGCCTGGGGCATTGACATCAGCGACTATGAGAAGGTGAAAATCAACCCTTACTTTTGGCGCGAACAGCTGGCAGCCCTGCGCTCACTGTGGCTGGTGTTCTGCGTCAGGACGCCTCTCAGCCGTATCTCAACAAGTTTTTTCCATAACAGACTACTCCGCCGCCTGCGACGCAACGAGCAGCAGTTTGACGCGCAAAATGAGCACATACTGCAGCGTGCGATGAAAAACGTGGATCAATCGTTGCCGCTGACCGAATACTTCTTCCGCCAACTGATGGAGGGCGGCGTTGCTACCGCATTGACACAGCCCCAAGGGGAAGAACACTTGATAGTGAGTCTGAGTCATGTGGACTGTACCACTGTGATGGAGGATGTGCTGGCACTGGCGCTGTGCTACAGAGACGGGCGCACCACGCTGGCAGCCCTGAAGGACTATTATCGACGGATGCACTATCAGGACGGCGTCGTATCGTTTGCCACCCGCAACCATTATTTTACCTGGATCATGCAGTCGGCCATCAAAGAGGGATTCGTGGAACGTATCAGTCCCGAAGAACCTGCCTTTCCTTTTACGGGACTGATGGACCTGCAACTGAATTATATGACCAGAAACAAATACCTGTTCCGCCCACAGATGGACGACGAAGACAACTACAAGGCCATCGCCCTTCGCCAGCAGCAGCGCGTGCGCTTTACCTATATCCCCCGTGAACTGCTGAATATGCCGCAGCATTCGGAGCTCGGCGTGATTCACGATGGCGACATCATGGCGGTGGTGTGTGATCAACATAGCTGGTCAAGAGGTGTGGAGATTAAGCATCTGCTGATAGCCAAATGGATCAGCGGCAGGCTGCACTTCTACCATGCCACAGGAAATAGATTAGAACTTTCAAACACGGATGCCTACACTTATATGAAGGATAAGTTCACGATGATAGGTGTGGCAGTTTATAGATTAAAATATGATGCAGCATAATGAATATGTATTGAAGAACATGTTCGGCTCGTTCTTCCTGGCGACCGTCATGTCGTCCCTGATACTACAACTTGGCGGACTTACCGACTCTGTTGTCGTATCTCATCTCGTTTCACCTGATGCGCTGTCAATTGTACGTATCTGGCAACCCATTGCGAGTTGTATGTTCATCATTATCGGAATGATGAGTGCCGGAGCCAGATTCCTGAGTGCCCGAGGCATTGGTGCCCAAAACTACGACCAGGTGAACCGCGTGTTCAATAATCATCTGTACTATGTTATCGCCTCCACGTTGTTGGTTATCGTTCTCATATTGCCTTTCCTCGATATCGTGGCAGGCTTGATTACCGACGACCAGCGTCTGCTACCCATGCTGCGGCCATATATTCATGCCGACATGTTTGCCATCTTCGTAGCAGCTGTATTCGGTGTACCTTTATCCTATGTCATCACAAACGGTAGTCCACGACTCATCACCCGACGCATCATCATCTCACAGATACTCAATGTAGGGTTTGACATACTGCTGTGCGGTGTGTTCGATATGGGGATGGCAGGTGCTTCGTTGGCCACAGGTATCAGCAACCTGCTCGCATTCACCTCGCTGTTAGGCTATCTGCGCAAAAACAGTAAGATATTCCGCCTCAGGCATCCTGCGAAGATATGTAGTATCAAGCAGTATCGTGAGTGCTTTTCTATTGGACTGCCCATGCTGATATCAGCACTCTTTATGCCTGCCATGTCTTTTACCATGAACTCACTGGTAGTGAACAAACTTGGTGCCGACGGCATGTATATCTTTACCATCTACTTCCAGATTAATGCCATCTGTATGCTGGCATTGTCTGGCTCGAATACAGCCATCAGCAATATCGGCGGCATCCTGCTGGGCGAAGAGGACTTCGACAGCTTCCGCATGCTCACACGGCGCATATTCCGCCTGCTGACGGGGGTATTGCTGGCGGTTAGTTTGCTGATATTCCTTTTCCCAGATTTGCTGGCAAGAATATTTGGAGCCGACGACACGCTGATAGAAGAATGTCGCACCCCGTTCCGACTGCTGAGTCTGGCATTTCTACCTAATGCCTTATCCGAGACGCTCAGTGTGCTTTATTTTGTACAGGGACATCATAAACTATGCAGATGGATAGAAGTAGTGACCAACCTGGGCACCATCGGCGTTATCGCCTTGATGGCCCTCTACACCCCTCAGCTCCTATGGTATACCCTGCCCACCACCTCCTGGCTCCTGCTGCTGGTAATCCTGGGCATGGCTTATGTGGTTCATCGCAAGAACTCCTTGTATAGTTGGCCTACACTGCAAAATACAGTACCATCAAATCCGGCTGTGACCTTCTCTATACCTTATACCAACGAGGGGGTAGCGACATTTCTGGGCAAGATACGCCCATTTATTGAGGCATGCGAACTGCCCGACGGCATGGCTGTGGATATTGCCCTTGAGGAGTTGCTTTACGAGATTGTGGAGACCCATGAGCCCCAGAATTCCAAGACGAATGAGACCTTCGATGTGCGCATCATCGACAAGGAAAAGGAATTCACAGCGGTAGTCAAGAGCAAAGGTCCTCTGCGAAATCCGATTTATAAATATAGTGATGAAGAAGTTGCAGATATAGATGAGAATAACCTGCGACGAGCCATTCTGTCGCGCTTGTGCAAGAATCTCAATCACAAGTACATGAACGGTATCAACTGTATCTATCTGAATTATCAACGAAACAAGGTATGACCTTTATCCGACCGCTATATACCTGTGGCGCATTCAATCGCCATACACAGAGAGCAGTGATGTATAACACGGCCCGCGGCACTTGCTATACATTCGACGACGTGTCGGCCCTGCTGATCAAAGAGGTGCTGGCGGGCGAGAGAGAAAGTCCCATCAACACAGCACATATCGCTTGGGTGACAGGCACTGAAGAGGAACAAGTAGAGGAGTTCTGCTGCCAACAGCTGTTACCTATCGGACTGGTGCACGACCATGTGTGGAGCGACGATGAGTGGCTGCAATACCGCAAGGACTTTCCACCATGCATCATTAATAACGGCAGTGAGCCAGCAGCCGACTATTGGGCAGCAGTACCTCAGGAACAACGGATTTCACTGAACTTTGAGCTGACCTATGCCTGCAGTGAGCGATGCCTGCACTGCTTTAACGAAGGGGCTGCACGCAGCGACTTACATGAAGAGCACCGCTTGCGCCCTGATATGCTGACAATGGACGACTACAAACGTATCATTGATGAAGTCGTGGATTTAGGGATACCTGAAGTAACTGTTACTGGCGGCGACCCGTTCAGCTACCCACACTGCTGGGATATTCTCGACTATATGCACAAGTGTAACCTGGCGGTAAACCTGTTTACCAACGCCCAAGCCATAAACACCAAAGAGAAGATACACCGAATAGCCCGCATGGGGCTGCTACAACTCAGCGTGTCGATCTATAGCACTGATGCTGAGGTACACGACCAGATTACGCGTAGGCGAGGCTCATGGGAACAGTCGATGAATGTGCTTCGCGAACTCTCAGCGTGGCCTGTACCCCTGGACATTAAAACGCCCGTTTTCCGTCTGAACACCCGCAGTTATTACGGGGTACGCAAGATAGCTTATGAACTGGGGGCAGAGATAGAGGTTTCATGTACGCTAAATCCTGGTGCCGATGGTGATGTGTCGATGATTGAGCATCTTCAGACACGGCCCGAGGCCCTGCGCGTCATCCTGATGGACCCGATGGTCAAAAATCATATCCCTAAAGATGGGAAGGCCGACGGTTATGCATTTGGCAGCGCTAGCGGATTCCCCTGTAATGCCAACAGACTAATAACTATTTCGCCTAGTGGAGTGGTAAGAGGATGCGGTAATATTCCTATCACGTATGGCAATTTGCATCACTCATCACTCAAGGAGACCATCCTGAGTGCCCAGCGCATGCAGATGCTTCAAACTGACCAAAAACGGACGTTTACGGCATGTGGCAGGCACGACTATTGCCAGTACTGCAATACACCTTGTTATGCAGGCGAGTTTTTGGAAAAGAAGCCCGACGGCACCTTCACGCTGAAAGAGATACAAGGCGACGTATGCCAGACAGCCAAAATCCGAATGGAGCTATGCCGACAAATGGAACAAGGCATCGATCCACTCGGTGGAAAAAGCATCAAAAAATGCCTGCTGATGATGCCCACAGAGCAAGTGCCGGAGTTTCGTAAGAAGATTAGAAAATAAGCTATCCCCGCTGGTTGGCGGGGATAGCTTATTGGGGTTATTTTGCGAACTTCTCAGCCTGTTGGCGGATAAGTTCTGCATCGTTGAAGTAGTCGATACGCATGGCCTTGCGAACCTCGTCCATCGTCTGGGCGCCTACCTCGCGGGCCTGCTCGGTACCCTTCTTCAGAATATTGTAAATCTCTGGGATATCCTTCTCAAACTCTGCACGACGCAGGCGCATTGGCTCCAGGAACTGGTTGAGCACCTGATTCAGGAACTTCTTGCACTTCATATCGCCCAGACCGCCACGACGGTAGTGATCCTTCAGCTCGTCGAGATTCTGATACTCAGGCAGGAAGTTGGCAAAATCCTCATCGGTAGAGAAAGCGTCGAGATAAGTAAACACAGCGTTGCCCTCTACGTGACCAGGATCGTTCAGGTTTACATGCTCAGGGTCGGTGTACATAGAGCGAACCTTCTGCCATACATCATCGGCAGTATCCGAGAGGTAGATGCAGTTGCCAAGGCTCTTCGACATCTTCTCCTTACCATCAGTACCAGGCAAGCGACGTGCAGTCAGGTTCTCAGGCAGCATGATGTTAGGCTCAACCAATACAGGTGCATAAATCTGATTGAATCGGCGAACCAACTCGCGAGTTACCTCGAGCATAGGCTCCTGGTCCTCACCAGCAGGAACGGTAGTAGCCTTGAACAGTGTGATATCGGCAGCCTGTGATACAGGGTAGCAGAAGAATCCGAGAGGAATACTCTCGCCCTCGAAACCACGCATTTTTACCTCGGTCTTAACAGTTGGGTTGCGCTGTACACGACTAACCGAAACCAGGTTCATCAGATAGGTGGTAAGCTCGGCCAGCTCAGGAATCTGACTCTGGATAAAGAGCGTACACTTCTCAGGATCGAGACCTGCAGCCAGGTAGTCGAGTGCTACCTCGATGATATTCTGACGAATTTTCTCAGGATTATCAGCATTATCAGTCAGAGCCTGCACATCGGCCATAAACACAAACATGCGATCAAAATCGCCCTGATTCTGCAATTGAACACGACGACGGAGTGAACCGACATAGTGTCCAAGGTGAAGTTTACCAGTGGGACGGTCGCCCGTCAAAATTACTTTTCCCATATGTCTTTTAGTCTTATTTTTCGATTTTTGCGTGCAAAGGTACGAAATAAATTCTACTAATCTGCATAATTATTGTAAAAAATAGGAGTAAAGGGATGGCTTTTTGATAAATAATGTGTATCTTTGCCGACAAATTGATAAAATTAAACGTATTTTCCACAAATGTTTAGCATAGATACTTATATTAAGAGACGCGAAGAACTGAAGAAACTCGTAGGCGAAGGAGTTGTTATTCTGTTTGGAAACAACGATGCACCGGTTAATTATCCGGCCAACGCTTATGCTCCTATGCGACAGGATTCTTCATTTCTTTACTACTTCGGACAGCACCGCGACGGACTGGTAGGTGTGATTGATATCGACAACAACGAAGAGATGATTTTTGGCGACGATATCGACGTAGAGGATATCGTATGGATGGGCTTTACACCATCGGTAGCCGATCTGGCTGCTGAGGTTGGTGTAAAGAAGACCGCTCCTATGAAGGAACTGGCTACATATATCCATCACCTCTCACCCAACACTAAATATCACTTCCTGCCCCCATACCGTTTCGATACCAAGATACAGATTATGGACCTGCTGGGCATTCATCCCAACCAGCAGAAGGAGCAGGCCTCGCTGCAGCTGATTAAGGCTGTAGTAAAAATGCGCGCCACCAAGGAGCCACAGGAGATTGAGGCTATTGAGCGTGCCTGCGAGGTGGGCTATATGATGCATACCACAGCCCAGAAGCTGATTCGTCCAGGTGTAACCGAGCGTTATATCGGCGGACAGGTGGACGGTATCGCCCGCAGTCTGGCTCAGGGTACCAGCTTTGCAACTATCTTCAGTCAGCATGGCGAGATTATGCACGGCAACCCATCGGATGCAAAACTGGAAGCTGGCCGACTGGCTCTTTGCGATGCAGGATGCGAACTGGACGACTATTGCTCGGACCATACCCGCACCATGCCTGTTAACGGCAAGTTCAGTCAGCGCCAGTTGGAAATCTACTCGATTGTAGAGGCTTGTCACGACTATGCTATCGAGGTGGCTAAACCAGGCGTAAAATATATGGATGTGCACTTTGCAGTATGCCGACTGATGACAGAGCGCCTGAAGGAGCTCGGGTTGATGAAGGGTGATACCGACGAGGCCGTTCGTGCCGGCGCCCATGCCATGTTCCTGCCTCACGGATTGGGACACATGATGGGTATGGACGTTCACGATATGGAAGGACTGGGCCAGATTTACGTAGGATTTGATGAAGAGACACGTCCTAACCTGGAGCAGTTTGGTACCAACTGTCTGCGCATGGGCCGCAAGCTTGAAGAGGGCTTTGTGATTACCGACGAGCCTGGTATCTACTTTATTCCACAACTCATCGACGAGTGGAAAGCCAGCGGACACTGCAAGGAGTTCCTGAACTTCGACAAGCTCGAAACCTACAAGGACTTTGGCGGTATTCGCATTGAGGACGACATCCTAATAACCAAGGATGGTTGCCGATTCCTGGGCAAGCAGCGTATTCCCTATCATCCAAAGGATGTAGAGGCATTTATGGCTCAGAATAAAGAATAGACTATAGTTATTGGGATTATCAAATTAGGGAAATAGGAAGTAATTATAAAAATAAAAAAAATGAAGAAAATGACAACACTCGCACTCGTGGCTATCATGGCCTTGAGTGCTTCGGCAGCCAAGAAAAAGGCGCCCGCAAAGGATGCGAACAAGCCCGTGTTCACAACCATCAAAGAGAACCCCATCACAAGCATTAAGGACCAGAACCGTTCGGGTACGTGCTGGGACTACTCTACCCTCTCTTTCTTTGAGGCTGAGATCCTGAAGGCTACAGGTAAGAGCTATGACCTCGACGAGTCGTTCGTAGCCAACAAGACCTACATGGATCGTGCCATTCAGGTGGTTCGTTTCCATGGCGATTGCCAGTTCTCTCAGGGTGGAAGTGCTGAGGACGTGCTCCACACACTGAAGACCCACGGTATCGTGCCACAGGGCATCATGCCTTTCCCAGGCTCACTCTATGGCGACTCACTCAACAACTTCAACGAGTTCTTTGGCCAGCTTGAGCCATACGTTGCAGCTATTGCAAAGAGCAGCGCTCGCAAGATTTCTAACCAGTGGAAGGTTGGATTGCAGGGTATCCTGGATGCTTATCTGGGCAAGTGTCCTGAGAAGTTCACCTTCGATGGCAAGGAGTACACTCCAAAGAGCTTCATGGCTTCGTTGGGTATCAACCTCGACGATTATGTTAGCATTACCAGCTATACTCACCACCCCTTCTACTCTACTTTCGCTGTAGAGGTACAGGACAACTGGCGTTTCCCACAGAGCTACAACCTGCCTATGGACGAGATGATGCGCGTGATCGACAACGCTGTTGAGAACGGTTACACCATCGCATGGGGCGGCGACGTATCAGAAGAGGGATTCACACGTAACGGTCTGGCTTATGCCGTTGACGGTAAGGCTGCTCAGAGCCTCGCTGGTAGCGATATGGCTCGCTGGCTGAACCTGGCTCAGGACAAGAAGCGTAACATCATCGACTCACTGGGTTGCAAGGTGCCTGAGGTTAAGCCTACACAGGAGATGCGCCAGGAGCGTTTCGACAACTGGGAGCTGACCGACGACCACGGTATGCTGATTTACGGTGTTGCCAAGGATCAGTATGGTAAGGAGTATTATCTGGTGAAGAACTCTTGGGGCGAGACTGGTGCCTACAAGGGAATCTGGTATATGACAAAGGATTACATCGCTCTGAACACGATGGACTTCCTGATTAATAAGAATGCTATTCCTGCCGACATACGTAAAAAGTTAGGTATCTAATGCATTTTAAGTGGAATTACCAACCACCTACATCAGAACAACAGACGGCGGCTAAGGAGCTTGGTGAGAAAATCGGCATGAGTCCGATACTCGCCAATCTCCTTATCCAACGAGGCATCAAAACGGAGAGCGCTGCCAAGCGCTTCTTCCGTCCGATGCTCAACGAGCTGATAGATCCGTTCCTGATGAACGACATGGATGTGGCGGTAGACAGGCTCAACGATGCGATGGGGCGCAAAGAGCGTATTATGGTCTACGGCGACTACGATGTCGATGGATGTACGGCGGTTGCCTTGGTGTACAAATTCCTGCAGCAGTTCTATTCAAATATCGAATATTATATCCCCGACCGTTACGACGAAGGATATGGTATCAGTAAGAAAGCACTTGATTATGCTGCAGAAAAAGGCATCAAGCTCATTATAGTACTGGATTGCGGTATCAAGGCCATCGAAGAGATTGCCTATGCCAAGAGTCTGGGCATTGATTTCATCATTTGCGACCACCACGTGCCCGATGATGAGTTGCCCAATGCTGTCGCGATACTCAACCCCAAGCGCGAAGATTCCACCTACCCATTCAAAGACCTGTGTGGATGCGGTGTAGGTTTTAAATTTATGCAGGCATTTGCCAAAAACAATGGCATTCCATTCTCGCGACTGATACCTCTGCTCGATTTCTGTGCTGTAAGTATTGCAGCTGATATCGTGCCTATCATGGGCGAGAACCGTATTCTGGCCTACCACGGACTGAAACAGCTGAACCAAAGCCCGTCGGTGGGCTTAAAGGCTATTATTGATATCTGTGGCTTGACCGGTCGCGAAATCACCATGAGTGATATCGTATTCAAGATTGGACCACGTATCAATGCATCAGGACGTATGCAGAATGGTACCGAGGCTGTCGACCTGCTGGTTGAGAAAGACCTGAACAAGGCGCTGGCCGAGGCTAACCATATCAATGAGTACAACGAACAGCGTAAGGATGTTGACAAGCAGATGACCGAAGAGGCCAACCAGATCGTAGAAAAGCTGGAGAGTCAGAAGCACCACGCCAGTATCGTGCTTTACGACGAGAACTGGAAAAAGGGTGTTATCGGCATTGTGGCTTCGCGACTCACTGAGCTTTACTACCGCCCCACGGTAGTACTCACTAAGTTCAACGGCATTGCTACAGGTTCGGCCCGCAGTGTGGCTGGCTACGATGTGTACGATGCCATCAAGAGCTGTCGCGATTTGCTCGAGAACTTTGGCGGTCACACCTATGCTGTAGGCCTTTCGCTCAAGATCGAGAACATCCCTGAGTTCCGCAGCCGTTTCCAGAAATATGTAATGGAGCACATTCAGCCTGAACAGACTGAGGCTACACTCGATATCGATGCGGTTATCGACTTTAAGGATGTTACCAAGCGTCTGCACAACGATCTGAAGAAGTTTGCACCTCACGGTCCCGATAATCCCAAACCATTGTTCTGTACACGCAATGTTTACGATTACGGCACCTCGAAGGTAGTGGGTCGCCAGCAGGAGCACATCAAACTCGAGCTGGTTGATTCAAAGTCGAGCAACGTGCTTAATGGCATTGCCTTCGGACAGAGTGCATCGGCACGCTACATTAAATCAAAGCGTTCGTTCGATATTGTCTACACGATCGAAGATAATATCTACAAGCGCACCGAAGTGCAGCTGCAGATTGAAGATATTCAGCCTTCTGAGGAATAATTAATCATTTGACAATTGACAATTGATAATTATAGGGAGATTCTCCATCGCTACTGGGGCTACGATGATTTCCGCGGTATTCAGCGCGAAATCATCGAGTCTATCGGTAGTGGCCACGATACATTAGGACTGATGCCTACAGGTGGTGGTAAATCCATTACCTTTCAGGTTCCAGCTTTGGCACACGAGGGTACTTGCATTGTGATTACCCCGCTGATAGCCCTGATGAAGGACCAAGTTGAGAATCTGCGCCGCAGAGGTATCAAAGCAGCCGCTATCTATAGCGGACTTACCCACGAAGAAATCATTGTAACACTCGAAAACGCCATCTTTGGCGCCATCAAGCTGCTCTACGTTTCACCAGAGCGACTCTCATCCGATTTATTCCAAACCAAGCTCCGCCACATGAAGGTGAGCTTTATTACGGTCGACGAAGCCCACTGTATTTCGCAATGGGGTTACGATTTCCGTCCCTCATACCTGCAGATAGCCCAGATACGCAAACTGGTGCCTGGCGTGCCCGTATTGGCTCTTACTGCCACAGCCACGCCACAAGTGGTTGACGATATCCAAGCAAAATTGACGGGTGATTTCAACGTGTTCAAGATGAGCTTTGAACGCAAGAATCTGGCTTATGTGGTAAGGCATGCTGAGGATAAGACAGAACAGCTGATACACATTCTGAAACACGTGAAGGGCTCGGCCATTGTGTATGCCCGCAGTCGCCTGCGCACTAAGGAGTTTGCGCAGATTATCAGCGAGGCCGGTATCACAGCCACATTCTATCATGCAGGTCTTGATGCCAGCACGAAAGATGAGCGACAGCGCGAGTGGCAGGAAAACAAGTATCGTGTAATGGTGGCCACCAACGCCTTTGGCATGGGTATCGACAAGCCCGATGTACGCGTGGTGATACATATGGATTGTCCGGATAGTATCGAGGCCTATTTCCAAGAGGCAGGGCGTGCTGGTCGCGATGGTTTCAAGGCGTATGCCGTGCTGCTGTATAACCGCCACGACGAAACCAAACTTAAAAAACGCATTACCGACACCTTCCCTGATAAGGATTACATCCGCCAGGTTTATGAGCATCTGGCCTATTATTATCAGATAGGTGTGGGCTCGGGTTATAACCATACGTTCGAGTTTAATATCGATAAGTTCTGCCACAACTTCAACCACTTCCCTATCCGTGTTGATTCGGCCCTCAAGATTCTGCAGCGCGCAGGCTATCTGGAATATACCGAAGAGCAGGACAACAAGGCACGCGTTATGTTTACCGTGAGCCGTAACGACCTGTATCGATTGGAAAACAACAGTCCGAACGAAGAGGCTATCATCACGGCCCTGCTGCGCAACTACGGCGGCCTGTTTACCGATTACAATTTTATCGACGAGGCTTTCCTAGCGCAGGCCACCAACTTAAAGCCACAGCAGGTTTACCTGGTACTCAAGAGCTTGTCGCAACGCCATATCCTGCACTTTATCCCACAAAAAAAGACACCTTACATCCGCTACACCCAGCGACGCGAGGACAAGGAATTTGTACAGCTGATGCCCGAGGTGTACGAAGAGCGCAAAGTGCAGTTCGAGGCCCACATCAAAGCCATGATTCGCTACGCTACCAACGATAAGGTGTGCCGTAGCCGACAACTGTTACGCTATTTTGGCGAGGAGAACGATCATAATTGCGAGCAGTGCGATGTTTGTCTGGCTCATCGCGCTGAGGGCATAGTGGTTGAAGCCCGCCTAAATGCGGCTGCCCAGAAAATCCTGCAGTTGCTGGATGATGGCAACCCCCACTTTATTACCGAATTAAAAAGCATCGAGCTGCCCGTAAGCGAACTCGATGCTGCAATTGAATATCTCACAGACGAAGAATATATCATCCGACTGGAGGATGGTTGTATCGCAAAGTCTTAAATCAGAAATCCAACTTAAGCTGACGATCGTCTTCCTTATCATGCTCGTGACAGTAGCTACTGCCATCAAAGCAGTGTGTGCACACGCGGCACTTGTCCATACCAATGCTCTTAACCAGATCCTCGAGCTTAGCAAACTTCAGCGAGGTAAGGCCCAGACGCTTGGCAATCTCATCTACCATACGCTTGTACTCAGGCGAGTCGGTGGTAGCGTACTTCTCCAGGTTCTTCTTATCGTCGCCCTCAAAGTCCTTGATGATACGGCGTGTAATCAACTCCATATCGCTCTTTGACGAGGTAAAGCCGATGAATGGACAACCATAAACCAATGGAGGACAAGAGATACGGCAGTGCACCTCTTTAGCGCCATACTCAAAGAAAGTCTTTACGTTATCCTTGAGCTGTGTACCACGTACGATAGAGTCGTCGCAGAATACCACGCGCTGATCCTTCAGCAAAGCTGGGTTAGGTATCAGTTTCATCTTAGCCACCAGCGAACGGCGCTCCTGGTTGCCAGGAGTAAACGAACGGGGCCAGGTTGGTGTGTACTTCAGCACGGCACGCTTGTAAGGTACACCCTTACCCTCTGCATAACCGAGCGCCATACCGACACCCGAATCGGGCACACCGCAAACGCAGTCAACCTCAGTCTCATCCTTCTCACCCATCATCTTACCATTGGTCTCACGTACGTTTTCTACGTTGATACCATTATAATCTGATGCGGGGAAACCATAGTAAACCCAAAGGAACGAGCAGATCTGCTCACGTTTCCAAGGCTCCTGCAGTACCTCCAGCTTATCGGCAGTAAGGAATACTATCTCGCCAGGACCAAGGTCACGAACACGCTTATAGTCGAGATTGGGGAAACTGGTAGTCTCGCTACTTACGGCATAGGCGCCATCCTTCTGTCCGATAACGATAGGTGTGCGGCCCAGGAAGTCGCGGGCAGCAATAATACCCTTCTCGGTCAGAATCAGCATCGAGCACGATCCCTCAATCTTTTTGTACACCAGGTTGATACCTTCAACAAATGTGCGACCCATATTAATAAGCAGGGCCACCAGTTCTGTCTGGTTGATGGTATTGGCCGAGTACTCGCTAAAGTGCATGCGGCGATCCAGTAGTTCTTGTGCTATCTCTTCCAGGTTGTTAATCTTCGCTACGGTAACTACGGCATAGCGGCCTAAGTGTGAGTTAACGAGTATGGGTTGTGGGTCGGTATCGCTAATTACGCCAATACCCTGTTTTCCTGAAAACGAGTCGAGTTCATCCTCAAACTTAGAACGGAAGTAATCACGCTCCAGGTTATGGATTTTACGACTAAAACCTTTCTCCTCATCGAATGTTACCAGTCCTGCACGCTTGGTACCCAGGTGCGAATTATAATCGGTGCCGTAGAACAAATCGTTTACACAGCACTTTGTGGAAATGGTTCCAAAAAATCCACCCATACCTATTAATTAAAATAATACAGGAACGAAGCGATACCCTCGAGTGCGGGTTTGCGCTGCCCCTCGATTTCAATTCTGAACTCAATCTCTGCCTTACAGATACCACGCAGGTTCTGAATGTTGTGTAACTTGGTGACCAAACGTACCTTTGAGCCTGTGATAACTGGCTGTCCGAATCGCATCTTGTCCATTCCGTAGTTAACCAGCATCTTGATGTTGTTCACCTCGATAATCTGGTCCCACATATAGGGCAACAGCGACAGGGTCAGATAGCCATGAGCGATAGTGCTCTGATACTGACTCTCCTTCTTGGCGCGCTCCACGTCAACGTGAATCCACTGATGGTCCAGTGTAGCGTCGGCAAAAAGATTAATACGGTCTTGGTCTACTTGCAGCCAGTCAG
>JAEEGJ010017593.1_pt1 | contig 16130 bp, 10 predicted proteins | sample 8958761 | NCBI WGS metagenome assembly JAEEGJ01 (sample SAMN16246546, study PRJNA631951) | gut metagenome | biome: gut microbiome; feature: rumen; material: RS-attached | host: Bos | place: Iran: Karaj | collected 2018-10
GGATGCGCGCCGGGAGCTGGGATTCCTCCTGCCACAAGCCTGAACCGTCCTTTCCCCGCGGCACCCCTCACGCAAACTGCAACGCAGCCCGGCCGCGCCGCCGGAACTCTCAATGGCTTTATTTGTCGGAATCCGCCGAAGAGGCGTTTTTTTGCCGTTTTTTTCATATTCCGGCTTGACTTTTTCGCAAAAAGGGAAAACAGTATAGCAGAACAAACTTTCCCCCCGTTCCCCAAAAGAAAGGATTCCGCGCATGAAAAAAACGTACGTGCTCGATACGAACGTCATCCTCCACAGCGCTCAGGCGCTGAACGCGTTCGAGGACAACGAAGTCGTCATCCCCATGACCGTGATCGAAGAGCTCGACAAGTTCAAACGCAACCAGGATGAACTCGGCCGCAACACCCGCCAGGCGATCCGCCAGATCGACGCGCTCCGTCAGAAAGGCTCGCTCGCGAAGGGCGTCAGCCTCGACAACTCCCCAGATCCCGACAAGTGCGGCAGCCTCCGCGTCATGGTCAGCGAAGGGCACCTCTCCGGCAGTTCGGACATGAAGGTGCCGGACAACCGTATTCTGAACGTGGCGAAGATGCTGATGGAGCAGGAGAATCGCCCCGTGATCTTCATCACCAAGGACCTGAACCTGCGCCTGAAAGCCGACGCGCTGGGCATCCCCGTGGAGGATTTCGAGTGCGAGCAGGTCAACAGCGACGAACTCTACCCCGGCGTGCTCACGATCCCGTCCAGCGCCGACCTCATGACTCAATTCCACCGCGACGGCTTCATCGAGATACCGAAGGACCTCACGGTCTACCCGAACGAATTCGTGATCTTCGCGGACACGGCGAACGAGCACCACACCACCGTCGGCTGGTGCCGCCACGGCCGCATCGAGGTCCTCCCGGACGGCGCGGGCGAACACGTCGGCGGCATCACGCCGCGCAGCCTCGAACAGCGCATGGCGCTGATCCTGCTCACCGATCCCGAAATTCAGGTCGTCTCCCTGGTCGGACAGGCGGGCAGCGGCAAGACCCTCCTCGCGCTCGCGGCCGCCGTCGAACAGGCCATCAACAACAATCTGTACGAGCGCATCCTCGTGAGCCGTCCGATCGTGCCGATGGGCAAGGACATCGGCTACATGCCCGGCGGCAAGGACGAAAAGCTCTCCGTCTGGATGCAGCCCATCTACGACAACCTCGAATTCCTCCTGCAGAACAGCGGAAAGAAGGACCAGCAGACCGTCCGCCGCCGCCTCGACGACATGCGCCGCAACCATCAGCTCGAGCTCGAAGCCCTCACCTACATCCGCGGCCGCAGCATCCCTCGCCAGTTCATCATCGTGGACGAGGCGCAGAACCTGACGCCGCACGAGGTCAAGACCATCGTCAGCCGCGCGGGCATGGGCTCCAAGATGATCCTCACCGGCGACCCCGCCCAGATCGACAATCCCTACCTGGACGCCTCCAGCAACGGCCTCTCCTACCTCGTCGAGCATCTCAAGGGCATCGACCTCCACGGCCACATCACGCTGAGGAAGAGCGAACGCAGTCCGCTCGCCGCGGCCGCCGCCGAACATCTTTAAGGAGGACAAGTCCTCCACTGCGGCAGTGCCGGGCTAACGCTCCGGCACACGACAAGCAAAATAAACTTCGTGACGGCACACGCTCCCACCGTTACAATACGTTAATTACAGCTCCGTCAGTTCGCCGGCGGGGCTTTTTGCTCAAAAAGTATATCTTTTTTTCCGGAAAACGATTTGCTTTCTCAAAAAAGCGTGTATATTAGAGTATAAATCAGTCTTTACCCCCTTAAGCAACACAGAAAGGCAAGTTATGACCACCATGATGAAGACTCTTTGCGCCAGTGCTATTTTTGCCACGGCAGCCGCGGCGTCCGCGGATTTCCACGAATGGGCCAAATCCCCGCCGATGGGCTGGAACAGCTGGGACTGCTTCGGCACGACCATCACCGACGAGATCGCCAGGGCCCAGGCCGACGCGCAGGAAAAATACCTGAAGGACGCGGGCTGGGAATACTTCGTGGTCGATATCCAGTGGTACGAAGGCGGCTCCCAGGGACACGGCTACAGACGCGACGCCGTCCTCACCATGGATGAATTCGGCCGTCTGCTCCCCGCCCCCAACAAGTTCCCGTCCTCCGTCGACGGCAAGGGCTTCAAGCCGCTCGCGGACTACGTCCATGCGAAGGGCCTCAAGTTCGGCATCCACCTCATGCGCGGCATCCCGAAACAGGCCGTCCGCCAGAACACCCCCGTCAAGGGCACGAACTACCGCGCCCAGGACATCGCGAACACCCGCAGCACCTGCGCGTGGAACCCCGACATGTACGGCGTGGACATGAACAAGCCCGGCGCGCAGGAGTACTACGACTCCGTCTTCGAGCTCTACGCCTCCTGGGGCATCGACTTCATCAAGGTCGACGACATCTCCCGTCCCTACGACCGCGTCCAGCAGCTCGAGATCGAAGCCATGCGCAAGGCCATCGACAAGACCGGCCGCCCGATCGTCTTCAGCCTCTCCCCCGGCGACACCCCCGTCTCGAAGGGCGCGCACGTGAACCAATTTGCCAACATGTGGCGCGTCTCCGACGACTTCTGGGACCGCTGGGATCCCCTCTACGGCATGTTCGGCCGCCTCGACAAGTGGACCCCGTACCGCATCGAGGGCGCGTACCCCGACGCCGACATGCTCCCGTTCGGCATCATCGAGTTCCGCCGCCCCACCCGGTTCACGCATGACGAACAGGTCACGGTCATGTCCCTCTGGTGCATCGCCCGTTCCCCGCTCATGCTCGGCGCGGACATGACCAAGTTCGACAACGACGAATGGACCGTGAAGCTCCTCACGAACAAGGAAGTCCTCGCCGTCAACCAGCACAGCACGAACAACCGCCAGATCTCGAACAAGGGCGACCTCATCGTCTGGGCCGCCGACATCCCCGGCAGCAAGGACAAGTACGTCGCCCTCTTCAACGCATCCACCCCCGGCAGCCGCGACGTCGACTTCCTGAAGGCCAGATACCGCAGCATCCGCATCGGCGGCGACGGCGAACGCGAAGCCCAGGTCAAGGCCGACATCAGCGGAGCCAAGGCGTTCGCGCTCGCGGTCACAGACGGCGGCGACACCAACAACTGGGACCACGCCGCCTGGCTGGAACCCGTCCTCTCCGGTCCCGCCGGCACGAAGAAACTCACCGAGCTGAAGTGGAAGAGCGCCCAGCAGGGCTGGGGCTCCACCCGCGTCGGCCTGACCTCCGACGGACGCCGCATCGACGGCATCGGCACGCACGCAGTCTCCGTCATCATCTACGACCGTCCCGAGGGCTACAACACCGTCACCGCGCGCGGCGTCCTCGCCGACGACGCGGAGAACCGGGGCGGCACGGTCGAATTCCTCGTCCTCACCGACGAAGCGTTCGGCGCGGAAGCGAAGGAAGAGGGCGAAGTCACCGTGAACTTCTCCGACATCGGCGTCGGCAAACGCGCCCGCGTCCGCGACCTCTGGGCGCAGCAGGACCTCGGAACTTTCGACGATTCCTTCTCCAAGGTGCTGAAATGCCACGCCTCGGGCCTCTACAGGATCACCCCCGTGGAGTAAACTTTTCAGATCAAAAAACAGTTGTCTGACTCGGATCGCCGGATCATTGGTCCGGCGGTCGTTTTTTGGGGGGCTGCGCCAGACAGAAAGCACGACATAACGCGCCGCCTCCCGTTCGGGAAGCAGGGCGTGCCGATCCGTTCTGCGACCGGACAGCGGAAACGGAATCAGGGGATGTACGCGATCAGCGTGATCTCGCTGTAGGTGATCCTGGGATTGCACTGGCAACGGCGCACCATGAACTTGTATTCCGGCACCCATTCGTGCAGCAGCGGAACGATCCCGAAGAACTCGTCCGGATTGTGGTAAATTGCGACCGTGATGAGCGGCTTGTCGCGTTTGATGATCTTCTCCGCGCCGCGGACCACGCGCAGACTCATGCCATTGACGTCGGCCTGAATCCATGCCACGCGCCCCGTCACGGACTTTTTCTGTTCGAAGACATCCAGACTCGCCACGGGCGCATCCGTCTTGCACGGCTTGCCCTCTTTGTCACGGTCCGGCAAGACCACCCGGCCTATCTGGTCGCTGACGCAAATATTGTACATTTCCAGGTTTTTGAGGCCCGCGCGCGTCAAATTCTGCTGGAGGAAGACCGTATTGGCCTGAGCCGGCTCGAACGCGTACATCTTCGCGGGCTTGTACTGGTTCATCACGATCAGGGACGCGCCGCAGAACGCGCCGCACTGGTAGAAAATGCCGCCCTCCAGGCGGTCCGTCACGGCTTTGTCGAGGAAGACCGCGCCGTGCCGGTAAAAGAACTGGGGCGGATCGAAATACGGATAGTTGCCGTTCGTAAGCTTCGCGTACTCGGGGAAACGTTTCACGTGCTCCTGCCAGTCCTTCCGTTCGGCCCCGGTCGTCATGCCCATCGGGTAATAGAACAGAATATTCCGGAATTCGGGCGAAGGAAACGCCCCGAGGCGCTTTATGCCCAGGCGCACGGCCTGCACGCTCGCCTCGTCGCAGAGCATCTCCTCCAGCGTTTTCAGCGCGTCGGGGTGCAGGAAGAGGTACGACCGGAACCACACCGTGTACTGGCAGAATTTCTCCGGCACGTGCATCAGCTGGAACCGCTCGAAAAGGTCTTCTTCGCGCGTCTTTTTGCGTTCCGGTTTCCCCTGCCCCGCGGCTGCCGCTCCGGCGACCGGATCGGAAGCGACGCCGGAAAGGGATTCCGCCTCGCGGTTGCGCGGCGTCACGGGCGGCACTTCTTTTTTCTTCGGCACGGGCGGCGGAGACGGGATCGTCCCGGCGGAAAGCTGCTGGTCGCCCAGCCCGAAATTATCCTCGAATCCGGTCGCGGCTTCCGTTGCTCCGCCGAAATTGTCCGCGGCATCCTCGCCGAAATTGTTGGCGTCGGTTTCCGCGGCAGAGGTTTCCGTTACTTTATTTTCAGGTTGATTCTCCGCATTCAGGGCGGCTTGTTCTTCGTCTGTCATAGTCAGTTCTCCGCTTCAAAAAAAAGGTTCAGGCCGGGGTCGGGTCGATGTGTCCGACCGCCGCATTGAAATGCTCCAGCATGACCGGCACGAGCGGTGCGTTCGTGCAGAGGATGCCTTCCGACGGCCAGTTCGTGCCGCCGTTCATATCGAGCACGGCCGCCCCGGCTTCGGACGCAATCAGCGCACCCGCCGCCACGTCGTATTCCTTCAGCGCGATCTCCCAGTACACGTCCACGCGGCCCGCCGCCACGAAGCACAGGTCGAGCGCGGCCGAACCGCAGCGTTTGATGTCCTGGGCAATGGGAAACACGCGGTCGATGATCGGCATGTTGTTTTTCTTCAGTCCGGCACGCAGGCAGGCGAATCCGGTCGCGACGACCGCCGAGGAAAGTTTGTCGCACCCGGACACATGGATCGGGCGTCCGTCCTCGAACGCCCCCTTGCCCCGTTCGGCCGAGAACATCATATTGAGGCGCGGCGCGAAAACGCAGCCCGCGATGGTCGTGCCGTTTTCCTTCAGCGCAATCGAGATGCAGAAGAACGGATGGCCGTGCACGAACGACTGCGTGCCGTCGATCGGGTCGACCACCCAGCAGAACGGCGACTCCTGATCGCGTTTGCCGTATTCCTCGCCGTACATGCCGTGCCCGGGAAAACGTTTTTTGACCTCGGCGGCTATCAGTGTCTCGACGGCCTTGTCGGCGGTGGACACGATATCCTTCGGCGTACCCTTGCAGGAAACGGCGTTCTCCTTGATATGGTTGAAGTATTTCATCGCCTCGGCTCCCGCGAGCCGCGCGATCTCCTGAATCTGCGTGATGTATTCCATGCTCTTCGAGTTCCTTTCCGTTCAGTCCAGCCGGACCTGCCCGACCAGCTCCGACACGGACGCGATCCCGTGCGAATCCAGGTAGGCTTCCAGTTCCTCGATCACGCGGAGCGGCGCGCGCGGATCGGCGAAGATGGCCGTTCCGACCGCTACGGCGGACGCTCCCGCGAGCAGGAACTCCACCGCGTCCAGGCCGTTCATGATGCCGCCCATGCCGATGACCGGGATGGAGACGGCTTTCGAAGCCTCGTAGACGAGCTTGATCGCGACCGGCTTGACCGCGGGGCCGCTCATGCCGCCGGTCACGTTCGCGATCTTCGGACGGCGCGTCTCCACGTCGATCGCCATCGCCGGGATGGTGTTGATGAGGCTCAGAATGTCGCTGCCGGCGTCCTGAGCGGCGAGCGCGAAATCCGCGATGCGCGACACGTTCGGGCTGAGCTTGGTGATGAGCGGGATGGCCGTTGCCTTGCGGACCGCGGCGACGACTCCGGCGAGCGCCTTCGGGTCGGTGCCGAACGACAGTCCGCCCTCCTTCACATTGGGGCACGACACGTTGATCTCGAGCGCGGCGACGGCATCGCGTTCGGCTTCGAGGCGTTCGGCGACGTACGCGTAGTCCTCGGGCTTCTTGCCCCAGATGTTCACGATCACGGTCGCCTTCGTCTTCTTCAGGCGCGGCAGATAATGGTCCCCCGTCAGGAACGCATCGATGCCCGGTCCCTGCAGCCCGATAGCGTTCAGCATGCCGCCTGTCACTTCCGCCACGCGCGGCGTCGGGTTGCCGTGCGACGGCCACGGGGCGATGCCCTTCACGACGACCGCGCCGAGCTTCTCGACCGGGAAAAAGTCCTCGTATTCCTCGCCGTATCCGAACGTGCCGGACGCGGTCATGACCGGGTTCTTCAGCGAGAGCGGACCGAGTTTTACGTTCAGATCAGCCACAGTACACCTCCTCGGCGGGGTAGACCACGCCTTCCTTGCAGCTGCGCGAATACCGCCAGCCGTCCGGTGAACTCCTGTCCACGACCTTGATGACGCAGGCGAAACACGCCCCCACGCCGCATCCCATGCGCTGGTCCATGCTGACCTCGCACTTCAGTCCGAGCTTCGCGGTTGTTTTCGCGAGCGCGTACAGCATCGGCGCGGGACCGCAGCCGTACACCATCGTGCCCGCCGGGAACTCGTCTTTTTTCGCCTCCATCAGCTCCGTCACGAACCCCTTGAACCCGCTCGAACCGTCGTTCGTGGCGGTCTCCACGCGCCAGCCGAGCGCCTTGTATTCGTCGACCAGGATGAAGTCGGATTCCGTGCGTGCGCCGAGGAACAGGATGCCCGGGCGCGGCGACTTTTTCGCCAGAAACAGCGTCGAGGCGGAACCGTAGCCGCCCGCCGCGATCACGGGGAATGTCTTTCCATCGGGCATAGTGTAGCTCGTGCCGAGCGGGCCGAGGATCTTACAGGATTCGCCCGGCTTCATCCGCGCCAGGCGCTCCGTTCCCGCTCCGACCACCTTGAACACCAGTGTCAGCTCGCCCGTCGCCGCGTCCGCGTCGCAGATGCTGAACGGACGACGCAGGATATGGTCGAGCGCCTCGCCGATGCGGACATGCACAAACTGGCCCGGTTTCGCCCCGGCGGCCACGTGCGGCGCGAGAAACACGATCCGGTGGTACGCGCCGTGCAGGACGCCGCACCGGAGGATCGTACACGGAAAATCATTCATAAAACATGCAGTCTCCTGTCCGGCAGTCCATTTTCATGCCGCCGGACCATAGTTTTGTTTTTATCTTGAAAACGCGCGTTTAATATACAGCCTCGCGCGTAAAAGGTCAAGGGCATTCCCGCATTTTCCCGGCATCCCTGATTTCGCCTCGTTCAAGCTTCCTGCCAGCGGCAGAAAGTCCGTACAAAAACCGGATGGCCAGAAAACGCTGATTATACACAATGCATTTTTTCTCTGTTTTTTGAAAATGACAGCTTGCATTTTGTGTTTCAGGATGATATATTATGGAAATTTTAAGAAACCGTGCTTTTCTGAACAGGACAAAGACCATGACGCCTTCCGGGACATGCAGCCAGTTTCCGATACCGACGTGTTTTGACACGGCGGGGGTACATGCGTATTCAGGAAGCAGGCAGGCGGGCAGGCTCGAATTTGTTTCAGAAGTTTCGCTTTCTTCAGGCCGGATCATTTTCCGGCAGCGGAATCCCCTATCGTTTTTTTCAACAATCACATATTAACCACATAATCCAGAAAAGGATGCCCAACAAAAATGGCAGTCTACAACATTACAAGCGGCGTCGTCAGCACCGGCAAAACCCTGAACAACTCCGACATCATGTACATCATGTCCAGCGGTCGGGCGAACAGCACCACTGTCAATTCCGGCGGCCAGATCATCGTTTCCTCGGCCGGCTACGCATTCGTCGGCACGGTCAAAACCGGCGGCAAGGCCTGGGTCAACACCGGCGGTTCGGCGAACAGCGTTACGGTCCTCGGCGGCGAAATGCATGTCAGCGGACCGAAAGCTTCCGCGCGTTACACCACGGTCAGTTCCGGCGGCCAACTATGGGTTTCCTCCAACGGCGTTTTGGAAGACAGTTATGTCAAGAACGGCGGCTCGGTTTTCGTCAGGAATAAAGGTTCGGCTGTGAGCGTTTATGTCAGTTCCGGCGGCAAACTCGACGTTTACGAAAGCGGCACTGCGACCCGTGCGTCGGCTTTTGCGGGCGGCAGTGTTTTCATCCGCTCCGGGGGCATAGCGAGCAGCGCCATGGTCGTCGGCGGCAACTTCGACGTCATGTCCCTCGGCTGGGCGGACAACACCACCGTGAGCAACGGCAAGTTCAACGTTTACTCCGGAGGCATAGCGGACAACGTCAAGGTCGCCGGCGGCGAAGCGAACGTTTTCGCCGCCGGTGTTGCGAACGGCGTCATGGTCTATTCCAAAGGCGTCTTCAATGTTTCCTCCGGCGGCTGGGCGACGAAGCTTTACGCCAGCGGCGGTTCTACGAATGTCATCTACGGCGGTTCCGTGAGCAGCGCGAACATCAAAGACGGCGCGGAATTCATCGTCGAAGGCAGGGCGTATGAGGTCGCCCTTGACCTCGGAAAGCTTACCGTTACCGGCTACGGATCGGCGAACACAGTCTACGTCTACGGCGGCACTATCTACAACAAAGGCAACGTATACTATGCTCAAGTCCGTTCCAACGGCAACTTCATCGTTTCATCGGGCGGCGTGGCGAACAGCACCACGCTCGACGGCGGGAACACCTATGCCAGACTCAATGTTTCATCCGGCGGCACGGCGAACAACACCACGGTCAACTATGGCGGCCAGTTCTTTGTTTCCTCCGGCGGCACGGCGTACTCCACCACGGTCAGTTCCGGCGGCACCGCGTTCCTCAGCTCCGGCGCATCCGTGACCGGAACCAACAAACTCTACGAAGGCGGTTCCATGCTGGTCTATTCCGGCGTCTCGCTCGGCGCGACGATCTCCGGCGGCAACCTGTACGCGTTCGACGGCGCGAAGGTGAAATACGTCGACGTTTCATCGGGCGGACTCCTGGATCTCCGGTCCGGCGCTTCCGCGAGCGGGACCACAGTCTATTCCGGCGGCAAATTCCTGCTCGGCGGCAGCGCGACCGCGACCGGGGTCAGTTCCGGCGGCAGCATGCTCGTCTCCTCCGATGCTTCCGCGAACATCGTCAGCGTCTTCTCCGGCGGCACACTCACGCTCTCCGGCGCGGCAAAAGCCGTCACGCTCTACGGCGGCAAAATGGTGGTCAGGAACGGCAACGCGAGCAATACAGTCGTCTCCGGCGGCGCGCTTGTGATGAGCGGCGGCACCGCGACGGTCACCTATTTCTCAGGGGCCGAGGCCTCTCCCGCCACATTCACCGTTTCGTCCGGACTGGCGGTCTCCACTACGATGACCTATGCCGCAATGGGGTTGACCTCGGGCACCGAGGCGTCCCACACCACGCTCAACGACAAGGGAAGTCTAATTGTTCAATCCGGCGGCACGGCGCACTACACCACGGTCAATTCCGGCGGCCTGGCCATGTTCCACGGCTTTGCGGACGAGACGACGGTCAATTCCGGCGGCAGCGTCATTTTCTACGAAAGCGGTCTTGCGAACAGCGTCACGATCAACAGCAGGGGCCGTGTCGCCATCGAATCCGACGGCACGGTGTATTCCGCTTACATCGGAAGCGACGGCATGCTCGAGGTCAACGACGGCGGCGAGCTGCTCCTCGTCAGCGTCTCCTCCGGCGGCTGGCTTTTTGTCAACAGCGGCGGTTCCGCATCCGGCATCGTAATGAACGATGGGGGGAACATGATGGTCAGTTCCGGCGGCACGGCGAATTTCTTGATGGCCTATGAGAACGACAGTATAGCGATCCTCGGCGGGTACACGAGCAAGGGGTATCTCGGATCCGGTACTTCGGCCGGGATCACCGGATTCGGGACGCAGAACGGCGTCATGGACGATTTCGGGATCGGTACCGACGCGCTCGTCGACGTTTTCTCCGGCGGCATAGCGAGCGGGGTCACGGTCAGCGGCGGCTGGATCAGGATCTTCAGCGGCGGCATGATGGGCAGCAGCGTCGTGTCCTCGGGCGGTCAGATCACGGTTGAAGAAGACGGCACGGCGAACGAGATCAAGATCAAAGTCGGCGGTTCCGTCTTCATCCACGGCACGATGAACGATACCGACATCAGGGACGGCGCGATCGCGACTGTGCTCAGCGGCGGCGTCATGAACGGCGGATCCGTGGCATCCAACGGCAGCATCAACATCTCTTCCGGCGGCCGGATCACCGGCGGCTGGACCCTCACGCCCGGAGCCTTCGTAATTGCGGATGCGGGCGGCGTGGTCGACTTCGACATCACAGCGGCCCCGGCGGAATGCCCGGCTCTGATCAGCAACCTCAGCGCCGTCGGCGGAACGCCGGACTACACGCTCACGACCTCCGCGTGGCAGACGTACGGCACCTACACGCTGGCTGAAAACGCGTACGGATTCGACGGCGTGATCTCGGTCGTCGACGAAAGCGGCGTCGTGTATGGATCGCTCACCCTGAACCAGTACGCGTATGTAGGCGATCTGGAATACTCGTTGTCGCTATACGACGGTACGCTCGCAGTCCAGGTGAGCAGCGTTTCCCCCGGCCCGGGACCCGGCCCGGGACCCGGCCCCGAACCGGGACCGGCGTACATCGCGAAGGGCGACCGCGACGGGAACGGCACCTCCGACGTCATGTTCGTCTGGACCGGCAACAACTATTCGCACGGCTACTGGATGAACGGCAAGGACGAGTGGTGGAGCGCCTTTGCGCCTTATGTTGCCTCCGACTGGGACAACCTCGGAAGCTACGACATGGACGGCGACGGCTGCGCCGACGCGGTCATGTTCGGCAACGTGACCTCCGAGGCGGGGGTCAAGGGCGCCTACATCGGGTTCTACAGCGCCGGCGACGATAAGGATGGCTGGCGGCACGTCGGCTATCTGAACAATGCCGAAGATATCGCATGGCAGAACAAGGTCGGCAACCTGACCGGAAACTCCGACGGCAGGAACTCCATCGTCTGGTACGCGCCTGAACGCTGCCTCCTCGGTTTCTGGAAAGAAGGAACCGACGCCTGGGTCGGCCTCAGCACGGAATTCGGCGGAAGCGCGTGGAATCTGGCCGGTTGCGGCGATTTCGACGGTTCCGGCAGGGATTCCGTTCTGATGAGCCTCAACGGCGGCCAGCTGTTCTACTCCGTCGACCGGAACGGCGTGTCGACGATGCTCGGCGCCGGCAAGGAAAACTGGTCCGGCTGGGAACTCCGCGCCATCGGCGATTTCGCCGGCGACGGCAGGGACGACATCGTGCTGTTCCACGAGGGAACCGGTTCGATGGTCATGCTCGCGGACGGCAATCCCGACGATTGGTCTTCGATCGGTCAGCTCGATCCCGGCGACTGGTTCATCGCCGGATGCGGCGACTACAACGCCGACGGCGCGGACGATCTGCTGGTCCGCCAGTATTCGAGCGGCATGCTCGGCTACTACTCCAACGGCGTCCAGGCCAACTGGAACGTCATGGGCTACGGCGTCGACATGCAGTGGACCGTCATCGCCTGAGGCGGAGCCTCAACTGCGGTTGTGCTCTCAGTTTCGCTTGAGCACGAGACGTGGAATGTGCCGGAGCGTTGCTCTGCACAGTATCAGCACCGTTGCGGTGTGCGTGGCAAAAGCTCGCGCACACTATGGCCTAAAAAATACGGACATATTCGCGTTTTTCCGCTGATTTGCGTTTGCATTTCCCGGAAAATGTCCTATATTTGTGGAAAGACGTTATCAACGCGGCGGCGAGTCCTTCCCGGTTTGTCGCCGATTCAACCCCGGACGCGTCCCGCGCGTCCCCCAACCGTACAGAAAGAAACACGATGCCTATCACCGAAATACTGGAACGCAACGCCCAGCTCTACAAAGACGACGTCGCGCTGGTGGAGATCAACCCGCAGGAACTCGAAAAACGCCACACGACCTGGCGTGAATACTCTCTGATGGAGCCCAGCCCGACCGACTCGTTCCGATCCGAACTCACCTGGGGCGAATTCGACCGGAAGGCGAACCGCGTGGCGAACTTCCTGCTCACGCGCCACATCAAGAAGGGCAACCGGGTCGGCATTCTGCTCATGAACTGCCTCGAATGGCTTCCGATCTACTTCGGCGTGCTGAAGAGCGGCGCGATGGCCGTGCCACTCAACTTCCGCTACACCGCCGAGGAGATCAAATACTGCATCGAGCTCGCCGACATCGACGTGCTCATCTTCGGGCCGTCGTTCATCGGCCGCGTGGAGTCCATCTGCGAACGCATCCCGCGCGTGAAGGCGCTGATCTACGTCGGCGAGGACTGCCCGTCTTTCGCCGAGCCGTACTACAGCCTCGTTTCCTACTGCTCCAGCAAATCCCCGGCGATCCCGCTCTCCGACGAGGAGGACGCCGCGATCTACTTCTCCTCCGGCACCACCGGCTTCCCGAAGGCCATCGTGCACCGTCACCGCAGCCTCATGCACGCCTGCATCGTGGAGCAGAAGCACCACGGCCAGACCCGCGAAGACACGTTCCTCTGCATCCCGCCGCTGTACCACACCGGCGCGAAGATGCACTGGTTCGGCAGTTTCCTGGTCGGCGGCAAGGCGGTGCTCCTGCGCGGCATCAAGCCCGAATGGATCATCAGCGCGGTCTCCGAGGAACACTGCACGGTCGTCTGGCTGCTCGTGCCGTGGGCGCAGGACATCCTGGACGCCATCGAACGCGGCGACATCAAGCTGGAGGACTACAAGCTCGACCAGTGGCGTCTGATGCACATCGGCGCGCAGCCGGTCCCGCCCAGCCTCATCAAGCGCTGGAAAACCGTCTTCCCGAAACACGACTACGACACCAACTACGGCCTCAGCGAATCCATCGGACCGGGCGCGGTGCACCTCGGCGTCGAGAACATCGACCACGTGGGTGCGATCGGCGTGGCGGGCTACGGCTGGCAGACGAAGATCGTCGACGAGAAGCACAACCCCGTCGAGCCCGGCAAGGTCGGCGAGCTCGCAGTCAAGGGCGACGGCGTGATGCGCTGCTACTACAAGGACGAGAAGGCCACGAAGGAAGTCCTCGACGACGAGGGCTGGCTCTACACCGGCGACATGGCGAAGGAGGAGGACGGCTTCATCTACCTCGTCGACCGCAAGAAGGACGTCATCATCACCGGCGGCGAAAACCTCTATCCCGTCCAGATCGAGGACTTCCTCCGCCGCAACAACGCCATCAAGGACGTCGCCGTCATCGGTCTCCCCGATCCGCGCCTCGGCGAAATCGCCGCCGCGATCATCGAGGTCAAGCCGGACTTCACGCTCACCGAGGAGCAGGTCAACGCCTTCTGCCTCGACCTGCCGCGTTACCAGCGCCCGCGCAAGATCATCTTCGCCGAGGTCCCGCGCAACCCGACCGGCAAGATCGAAAAGCCGAAACTCCGCAAGATGTACGGCGCCGACCAGCTCGTCGCCATGCAGAACGAGATCAAGTAAGTCGGTTTCAAGATTTTGGACACAGTGAGTCCAAAATTATAATCCGTTGAGCCGGAGTCCTTATTGCCTTTTATGACAAAGGTTCGACGGATGAATCCGATGCTTTGAAATCATAATAAAAACTATGATCAGAACAAAGAATTTGATTCATCCCGGAGAGATCCTTCTGGAAGAATTTCTCAAGCCGATGGAAATCACGCAGAACAAGCTCGCGCTGGATCTCCATGTCCCCGCGCCGAGAATCTATGCCATCGTGAAAGGAACGCGGGCGATCACGGCCGACACAGCGTTACGTCTGGGGCGGTATTTCGGGACCGGTCCCGAATTCTGGATCAATCTTCAGAGCAATTATGACCTGTGCGTTGCCGCGGCGGAGTGCCGGAAAGAAATCGACGGCATTCCGCAAAGAGCTTTCGCCTGACACTGCAAGCAGTGCTGTAGTAGTGCCTTGCTTCGCAACGGCACGCGCTCTCGCGTAGCAGAGCGCCGAACGTCAGCGCTTGCGCTAGCCTGCCCCGGTTCCGCACCGGGACAGGCATCTTTTGATCGTCGTTTCAAGCCGCCGGGTGTCGGCGGTCCGTCAGCGGTAGATGTCATCCCAGAATTGCATATCCTGCCAAACGCTGGTCCTATGCGAACCGTAAGCCCCATCAAGCATGCGCCCGAGACAATAGAGCGGAATTGACACAGGCAGCAGCACCACGTCCGCGACGAGTCCGACCGGCGCCCAGATCACTTTCCAGCACCAGTCGAAGGAATCGGCTTTCATGACCAGATACTCCTTCCTGTCATATCCGGAGTAGTCTTCTCTGGGCGGAAAATCGACTCCGTACCATCCGCTCCTCACCGGTGAAATGTAAATATACCGGTCTCCGTCGCGGCCATAGAAGATCATTGGGCTGGGGCCGGACTGGACCCAGGGTTCGGACAGGTCCGGAAACTCGTCCGGGTGAACCGTCGCCGCATATAAAAACTGCGGATAGACCTTCAGAAACTCTTCATAAGTCTTGAAATCTTTGAAGGGATCGTTCGGCCTCACGACATAGTGCAGAAAATGGTAGTCGAAATACGGCATATCCGTCCAGCGGGAGTGATAACGTTTCTTCGGCGCGGCTGGATCGACCGTGACGTCCACATGCTTCAACACCAGCTCGTCCGGCATAGGGTCGAGGGAAATGTGTTTTTCGAATGTCTGAACGGAAGTCATGGCCGGCGGCACGTCCCGCATGATCTCAAAGCATATCCATGTCAGCGGGATAACGTACCATTTTCTTTCGCGTTCGTAGGTCAGGATGAGTTCCTGCTTGTCCGGAGACAGCTCGTACTCGATGTCCTTGAACCGGACCTCTTTTCTGCCGGTCCATTTCATCGAAGCTTTCGAACACGCCATGCACCCCGTTCCGCCCAGGCAAACGGCAAGGAACGCGAGAAACAGCATGATATTTCGTTTTGTTATCATTCTCCTTGTCCTTTCATCGGATGAAATGATCGTGCATTTACAGTAACGCTTCAAATGTAAAAAACAAGGGTTTCGGAAATCTTTTTTTCTGAAAAGATAAGAATCCGGCTTGTTTTTTTGCCGGATGGAATGTAAGTTATGCTATTATTCAGAAAATGAATGTTTCACCCCTTCAACAAGGAGTTTTTGCCATGTTTTTCCGCACGAATCTCATCCGTCCGGCGGTCGCGGCCGCCGTTATGCTCTGCGCCGCGGCGTTCACCGCGTCCGCGCAGACCGGAGCCTCCAAGCTGAGCGAATTCACGAACCACGCCACGGTCTGGCCGGACAACAACGGCGCGCACATCAGCGCGCACGGCGGCTGCATGCTGAAGGTCGGCGACACGTATTACTGGTACGGCGAACACCGCATGCGCGACCGGAAGACCGGAGTTCACGCGTACAGCTCGAAGGACCTGTACAACTGGAAGGACGAGGGGCTGGTGTTCGATTCCGCCACCATGCAGACGCAGCAGGGACAGGGCGGTCGGCGCGGATTCGGCGGCTTCGGCGGATTCGCCAACATCGAGCGTCCGAAGGTGGTCTACAACGCGAAAACGAAGAAGTACGTGCTGTGGTTTCACCAGGAATCCGGCGGCAACTACAACTCAGCGTTCGTGGGCTGCGGCATCGCCGACACGCCGACCGGGCCGTTCAC
>JAEEGJ010017594.1_pt1 | contig 16130 bp, 15 predicted proteins | sample 8958761 | NCBI WGS metagenome assembly JAEEGJ01 (sample SAMN16246546, study PRJNA631951) | gut metagenome | biome: gut microbiome; feature: rumen; material: RS-attached | host: Bos | place: Iran: Karaj | collected 2018-10
TTGTCCTGCTCAGACAAACCGCGAATTGTGGCAGAAGAATAATCTATGCCGAAAGCAACACGATCCCCATTTTTCAGAACAGAGAAACCGTCTGGATTGCCTTTGTAGTTTCTTTCCAGAAGATAATGCGGTTGCCCTTTCCCTTGAGCAAAAGACTCAGCATTTATGCTCAGTATTATTGCAAACAAAACTGTCGCGATAAAAATGATTCTTTTCATAATACAGCAGTTTGTTAATATGATTTGCGATTCTTAAGAATTTATATGCGGTTTCTGGAATTGTCCCTTGCTGGAAAACAATCAAATTTACGAAAAAAGAATTTGAAGGCAAGTACGATTACGGAATTCACAATATATGTCAGGTATTTTGCCTCCGACTCTTGACTCTGGGATAAGGACGGATATATATTTGCCATTGATGAAATAATATTTGGCAATGTGGTAGGATTTTTACTACCTTTAAATCGTGAAACATGAAGTACTCTGAATTGGAGAAGAAGCTATCGGGAGTAAAACTATCGTAATCTTTTGAAAAGAAAAAAATAGTGTATGAAAAAAGTTAAGGTACTGATAGAAAAGGGGAAAGACGGGTTATTTACAGCTTATATGGACAATACTCCTCTTAGTTACAGCTGCCTAGGAACAGGTAAGACTGTAATGGAAACCATAGATGATTTCAAAAAGGGCTATGAAGCTATGAAGGAGTATTGTTTGGAATCAGGGAAGGATTTTGAGGAAGTTGAGTTTTCATTCTATTATGCCAACACCGTTACTTTCCTTCACGCGCTGAAAGACTTTTTCAAACTGGAAGGCATCTCCAAGGTAACAGGAATTAATGCAGCTCAACTTGGTCATTACATACAAGGAGTCAAAAGGCCTTCTGCCGCAACAGAAAAGAAAATACGCGATGGTGTAATGCGAAGCTTGCATGAAATGCAAACCATCAAATTCAGATAGGAGTTTATCTGTAGTTCTCTATGTAGTCAATCAGCCCGATTCCAAAGAAGGCCAGGATCATTCTAAAGGTGCGTTTCATGATAACCACTAACAATTAATACATTTGATTCTCTTAATACGATGCAAATGTATTGCAGTGGTTTGACAGGTTTCGTCAAAGAGGATTATTTCTCTGAGAAATAATTTTCAATTATAAATTAATAGACCCGCATGCTTTCAAACGGAACCGATGCCTCGCCGGCTTTTTTGTAGTCTCCGTTGAAGCCATCTCCGCGGCCTTCTACTATGCCCGTGAAAGAACCGAGTACATCTCCGTTTGGAGAGAGCTCTTCAAAGACAACTCTGTTGAAACCGTTAGGATCAGGCTCGTTCTTGGCAATCTTAAGGCCAGTTACAGGGATTTCACGAGGCACTTCATCAGGAACGTAGATAAGATAGCCGCAGAGTTGTCCGTCGCTGACCTTGTCCCAATCTAAGGTAAAACGGAATGTGACATCAACATCACCTACCTTTCCCGTGTATGTCCATAGGTCTTCACTGCTGAGATTGAATTCCAGGTCTCCGAAGGAAGTCGGTATTACAGGCATTGCAGGAGTTTCCATAGGAACTTCCGCTTCCAGGGCCAGGGCATCTGTCATATCCTGGGCATACAAGGTACGGTCTGAGTTTTTCATCTTGCTTTTATCCCTGCAGGAGACAAAGCAAAACGCAAGGATCAGCGCGGCGGTAAAGAGGAGGATCTTTTTCATAGTAATGTGTTTTATGTTGATATTTTACTGATTCTATGCTAATAATTTGCTGACTGCGGAAGCATCCAGAGCCCAGGTGTAGGTATACCTGAGCTTTTCATCAGCTTCTTCAGGATTATCTGTCAGAGTCAAGCCCTGGGCCTGTGCCTTGAGTTGGAGGAGTTCCCCCACCTTAAGCTTGTTTTTAAGGCGGCGGAGAAGAGATCCTAAAGCAGAAGTGTCCATTTTAGTCACAACCTGGGAGGTGAAAGGCATCTCCAGCCAGGTAATCTGCCTTTCATCCACATCCAGGACTCCGAAAATCAGACCTTTGTCAAGGTTGGATTCACTGATTCGAACAATATGCTGGACTGTGGAAGGGTCGTAGGCGACACCTGTTTTGTCGGATAGGGCCATCGGATAGGCGGAGTTCATCCAGCCAACCATAAGATTCGGGGAAATGGCCCCGTAAGAATATGCATTGCAGGAAAAGGCAACATACTTGGCTCCTGTCTCCTGAAGTTCAGGGAGGGAGAGCTCAATGTACTCGGCTGTTCCGACCTGGTTCGGGATGTTTCGGATGTCTCCCGAGTGCTTGGCCCCAGGAAGGGAAAGGTTGAAATAACCGCAATCTTCGCGATGGCCATCTTTGTAGCAGATGGCAACGCTAAGGTCCATATCAAGATGCTGGGCCTTCAGGCCGACTCCCCACTGCATGAACAGGCGGACCGCATCCCCTTCCACCTGGAAACAGGTTCCCTGAAGGGCTGCGGAAGTATCCTGAATGGAAGAAGATCTGTCACCGATGCTTACAGGAATGTCAAATAATGCCTTGTCGATGAATATCTTGCCATTAGTGCCGGAGATGTCTTCAGCCTTGAAGCGGCTGGTCATTGCCTCCTTGTAAAGACCCCATATCTCACGCCTGAGTTCATCTCTTTGTTCCGGAGTGAAGTTCTCCAGCTTTTTGTTATGGTCTATTCTCTTGGTACTTCCTGTAAGAGGGCGGGCTATGCGTGCAGATTCTGTATCAAAATAAAGGTCGGCAGCATTTGCCAGGGAAAGTATCAGCCTGGACGGAACCTTGTCAAGTATCTGGCGGAAAGCCTCGATTGGCATTTTGGGTCCCATCGTAAGCATCGTGGCAAACAGGCTCCGGGCAAAAGTTCCCGGCCTCTGCTTAAGAAGTTCAAGGGCCTTCGGATAATCCACACAGCCGCAGTTTATGCCAAGATAACGGTCGAGTTTTCCCTTCCATACAGGATAATCGTCTTTGTAGAAGTAATCCAGAAGTTTGGCAAGACGCTCGTACCCAGGTTTTCTTGAATATTCGCCGAGGCGGAGGGCACGTATCATCCTAACCCACATTCCACGCTTAGGATGCATGATCTCGCAGGCCTGGCCGGCATCCATTTCCAAAGCATTCAACCATATCGCAACGGTACGGCACATGAGTCTGTCGTACTTGAGTTTAAGCTCCTGTTTCTTCCGGTCAGCGGCCTCGCTTCCTTTATCCAGAGCCGATACAATATGCGAATCAAGCTTTCTGGCATGGGAGATAAGGGTCTTAGGTTCAATTATCTGCAGTCTTCCCGTCTTTTTATGCCAAAGGAATCTTAGTATGTCCGCCGGAGAGGAAAACACGCTCCCGGCACGTTTGATATCATCATCGTTTTCTGCCTTTGAAAGAAGCGCTTCCGCCACGATCATGGAAGTTTCCTTCATCGAAATGGCTTCCCTTCCGTCAAAGCCCAGAACATCAATCAGTGTCTTAAGAGATGTCACCTGGGTGGCATCAAGGGGAACTGTGGACTCAAGAAGGGATGACTTCAGCTTGCAGAGGTCTTCCAGTGTCATCAGCCTCAGCGATTTCTTTTTGGAACCTTGCCCCTTGAAAATGAAGTTTGAGGTTATGAAAGGCGTGCCGCAGAACGGACATCCGTTATACCTCTCCAGTGGGAAAGTGCCGTCCGGAATGAAATGTCCGCAAGGAAGGACACTTCCCCTCATTCTTTCACGTCCGCCGAGATAGTTTGCGTAAAAGGTTATGCAGTGATCGATGAAAGACTCTCCTGTAGGCGTGTCCCAGCCCTTGACAAGCGGGGTCCAGTTGAGTTTGATTCCCAGGGCAGTGTCTATAGCGCCGGAAATCTCGCCGAGATAAGATTCAGGTACCGTCTTCAGGGCATTTAAAAGTTCTTCCTCTGCAACATAGCCTTTTTCTGAAAGACTCAGAAGGAAGGCGGCTACTTCTTTGGAAATATGAGCCGTATGGGCCAGAGCCTTACGGTCTGCATCCACGAACACGGCATTATATCGCAGAGCTACAGAAAGAAGCTTCTTGTTTCTGTCTATCGTTTCCATATCTGAAAACAACGGAAATTGCCGGTCTGGAAATGAAACCCGAGGGTCTCGCAAAATTGAAGTAAGACCGGCTTGGTCCGTTGTAACGCAAATATAATGAAAAATCGCCTAAATGTCTGTAGGAGCGGAATCGTCCTCCGGATTGTCCGGATTGTCTATAGGACGCTCCATATCTTCAGGAGTGTACTCCGGCGGGCCCGTAACCGTCTTAGGTGCCTGGCTCGGACGGACGATGTATCTCTGGTAGTAGGTAAGCAGCAAGGTGGTCAGAGGCAGGGCTATGATCATTCCAAGTATGCCGAGGAGACTTCCCCAGATAGACAGTGAAAGCAGGATGATCGCCGAGTTGAGCCCTGTTACCTTACCCATGATCTTCGGAGTGAGTATGGTATCCTGGATCGTCTGCACGATGGCGAAGACTATCAGCACGGAAAGAATTATCATCCAGAAGCTCTCTCCTGTATCTGCCGCCTTCACCGCAGCCAGCATGGTCAGAGGAATAAAACTAACGATCTGCAGATAAGGCACCATATTGAGAAGGCCTATGAAAAGCCCCATCGCCACGGCCATCGGGAATCCTATGATAAGGAATCCTATGCAGAACAATATTCCAACGCAAAGGGCAACGCAGGCCTGGCCTCGGAAATACTTGTTCATACCCACTTCTATATCGCCGACAATCTGATTCACCGGCCTGCGCCACTTCTCCGGAAGGATTGAATGCCACCCGCCGATAAGCCTTTCATAATCAAGCAATATAAACAGTGTGTAGAGCAGGGCCATTGTCACCGACAGAAGTCCCGAGAGGGCTCTCAGGGAGCCTGTGAGCACACCCCATATCTTAGGCATGGATTCCTGGATGACACTCAGCAGGCCATCAATGGTGAATGCGGCCTTGAGATGGTTAATATCCAGATGGCTGCGAAGGAAATCCTTTATGGTGGCGGATATCCCCCCTGATTCATAATCGCTCTGGAGATAGTTCACGAGCATGTTCTTCACCTTCATGATCTCCTGGATCATCGGAGGGAATATCAACAAGAACAATCCGTAGAGTACGCCTCCCACAACAATGAATGAAGCCAGTATGGCAAGGATGCGGTATTTGAAGCGGCATTTGTACTGGAAAAAGCAAACCAGAGGGTGAAGAAGATAAGAAACCAACCACGCTACTCCGAAAGGCAAAAGCACACTGCTCAACCTCTTGAGCAACATAAATACTCCTACCACCAGCAGGGTTATAAGGCACCAACGGATGAATCTGTCGAATGTAATGGTTTTGTTCCAGCCGCTTTCCATGAAGCTCCGTATTTGTCTGTTAAATGAATTTCAGGTTTTGCAAAGTTATCTAAAATGTGTTATATTTGGAATTGTATATAACAGAAAAAAACATAGAGCTATGAAATTCAGGTGGTTCAGAAATTTCCTCAAGGGCTGTTCCCTCACGACGGCATTGTTCATTTTCCAGGCCTGCTATGGCACCGGCCCTGGATTTCAGAGAGATTTTGCAGAACAGCAGTATGTGTTTGAAGTGACGGATAGCCAGGGAAATCCTATCAGCAATGCAAAGATCTACGCAAAGCTGGATGAAAATGAGGTTTATTGGTCTGACAGCACCGTAACGGAAGCTGACGGAATTGCATTGATGTTCATAAACAATCCTGATCAAGTCCAGCCTGTTTTCAGCGTAGAAGCTGAAGGCTACAAAGCTAATGGCGTCACAGACCCTCTTCCTTTCGGCAAAACCTCTGTAGTCCTTAACAAGGCTGAATAATGCGCCCTTTCCTTTTTCGCGCTTTCAGAAGGCTCGAGACAAAGGTCCACGAGCTCAATTATCTTTTCTGGGAATGTACTCAGCGATGCAATCTCAGTTGCCGCCACTGCGGCAGCGACTGCTTTGTCTCTGCCAAAGACCAGGATATGCCTCTTGACGATTTCCTCAGGGCCCTGGACACCATACCTAACACTCACCAGAAGTTTACCGTAGTGCTGACAGGCGGAGAACCGCTTCTGAGGCCGGACATAGACAAGGTCGGAAAAGAAATCCGCCGTCGCGGCTACAACTGGAGCATGGTTTCCAACGGATTCTTCTATACTGAAGAAATGCACCGCCGCCTGATGGGTGCTGGAATGAACGCCCTTACCATTAGCCTGGACGGAATAGGAGAGGCCCATAACTGGATGAGGGGCAATCCCAAGAGCTACGAAAACGCCCTCAAAGCCATAAGCATAGCCGCAAAGGAAAAATACCTGGATTTTGACGTTGTAAGCTGCATCAACAAGCGCAGTCTTCCGCAGATGGAAGAAATTTACACCGTCCTCTCAGGCCTTGGGGTAAAGCGTTGGAGAATCTTCACCATCATCCCTATCGGAAGGGCCGTCCAGGATCCGGACCTCCATCTTTCAAACGAGGAGATGGTCCGGATGATGGATTTCATCGCCGCAAAACGCCGCCAGAAAACTCCGATGGAGGTTACCTTCAGCTGTGAGGGATATCTTGGAAAATACGAGGAAAAGGTCCGCCCCGTAAGATACTTCTGCCACGCTGGCATCAACATAGCATCTGTCCTGATAGACGGAAGGATATGTGCCTGCCCTAACATAGACAGAGATGTCTTCTCCCAGGGCAATATCTACACAGACAATCTCTATGAAGTCTGGGAAAACAAATTCCAGGTCTTCCGCAACCGCAACTGGGCCCGCAAAGGAATCTGCGCCGGCTGTAAACAGTTCAAGAACTGCCTTGGTGGCGGAATGCACAACTGGAGGGGAGACTGCTCCCAGGTCCTCAGCTGCCACTATCGGCGCACTGGGAACCAATAACAAAAAAACCGCAGCCAAATGACTGCGGTTTTCTGTTTCCCATCGCTGAGAATTACTTTGCTTCAGCTCCTTTTGGGCAATCCTTGTGCTGACCATCGCACTCGGCCTTTCCCTCTGGGCAAGCCTGGCCGTGATGATGCTTTGGGCCTTTAGGACCGAAGCATGGAACAGCCTTGGTTGCAGGGAATGCCTTGCTCCAAGCCTTCAGAGCAGAACCGTCAGCGGCCTTGATTTCCTTAACCTGCTTTACAGCAATTTCAGGAACTGCAACCTCCGGGCACTTCTCAGGTTTTCCTTCCTTGCACTCAGGTTTTCCAGCCTTCTCGCACTCAACCTTTGCAGAATCGCAAGCTGCCTTCTCGCACTCAGCCTTGGTTGAATCGCAAGCTGCCTTCTCGCACTCGGCCTTTGCCGTGTCGCAAGCTGGCTTTTCTGGGCAAGCTTTCTTAAGAACGATAACTACGAACTGTCCATCTACGCTCTTAGGACCTTCGCACTCTGGCTTTGCCTCAGGGCACTGGGTCTTTGTGGAATCGCACTGGGTCTTTGTAGAATCGCACTGGGCCTTTGCCTTGTCACATTCTGGCTTTTCGCCCTTGCACTCAGGTTTCTCGGGAACAGCGGTAACGTCCTTGTCTGTTACGAATACTTTCTCGATTTCCTTACCCTCAATCTGGAAAGCGTCAGCTGCAACGCTCTCTGCAGAAACTGCCTTTGCATACTTTACAACAACGGCTGCAGGCTGTCCGTCCGGACCTGCAACAACAGCGGTAACACTCTCAGGCTGACCTCCTGAGCAAGAAGCAAGCAGCAGACCTGCTGCAGCTACTCCGATCACTGAAACGATGATGTTCTTTTTCATAATGCTTATGTCTTATTGTATTAACGATTATCCTTGCCTTTCTTCAGCAAAGTTACCCATTTGATAAAAGAAGCTCCTTTCAGGATGGCTTATGTCAGTCCAAATGGTTAAATTTGCATAGAATCTTAATTTTTTTGAAACACAACACTATGAGCAAAGGCAAAATACTTCTGACAGGCGCGGCGGGTTACATAGGTTCCCATACCTGGGTGGAACTTTCACAGGCTGGCTACGACGTCGTGGGAGTGGACAACTTCTACAATTCCGAAAGAGATGTCATAGAGCGCATCGGGAAGATAATCGGAAAACCTGTAATCTTTGAAGAGGCGGACTGTTCTGACCTGCAGGATTTCGGAAAGGTGTTCGAAAAGCATCCGGACATTGTAGGTGCTGTGCATTTTGCTGCATGCAAGGCAGTTGGAGAGAGCATCGATAAGCCTTTGATGTATTATCGCAATAACATAGTTTCTCTTCTGAACCTTATAACCCTGATGACGGAAAAGGGCAAGAAAGCCAACATAGTGTTCTCGTCCTCCTGTACGGTCTACGGTCAGCCTGATGCCGAGCATCTGCCAATCGCGGAGGATGCTCCCTTGAAAAGGAGCCTTTCCCCTTACGGCAAGAGCAAGCAGATGGCAGAGGAGATCCTTTCAGACAGCGTGATTGCCTTCCCTGAGCTCAAGGTTTGTGCCCTTCGTTATTTCAACCCTATCGGAGCACATCCGTCAGCCCTCATAGGCGAACTTCCGAGAGGCGTCCCTCAGAATCTTGTACCGTTTGTAACCCAGACAGCTGCGGGAATCAGAGATCATCTGAATGTATTCGGCGATGACTACAACACACCTGACGGAAGCTGCATAAGGGACTATATCTATGTCGTGGATCTGGCAAAGGCTCACGTAAAGGCGATAGACAAGCTTGTGGGAGAGACTGATGTCCATCCGGTTGACCAGACAGACGAACCTACGTACGTGGATGCCGCAAAGACCGGCAGGTGGTATATCTATAACCTGGGAACAGGACGCGGACTTAGCGTGCTGGAACTTGTGAACGGATTCATGAAAGCTACAGGCGTCAATCTTCCTTATCAGATTGCTCCGCGACGCCAGGGAGACATCGAGCAGGTTTGGGCAGATCCGAGGAAGGCCGAGAGGGAACTTGGCTGGAAGGCAGATACCCCTATCGAGGATGTTCTCCGCTCCGCCTGGAACTGGCAGAAAACCCTTTAATTTATTGCGCAATAAATCTGTAAGTTATCTGACCGATCTGAGGATCGTCAGCCGTATCGCTTTTTGAGAATCTAGAGCGTTTTGCCGCATCGAGAGCCGCGCTCCTGATACATTCGTCCGCAACGGAAGCATCGGCGACAACGGCGGCTTTCTGGACATAGCCGTTTCTCCCTACATAGATCTGGATAGTAACATCCCCGCCACCACGGCATTTATAGACCGGAATGGGCAGGGAAAAAGCCCTGCGGCCATCAAGTATCCAGTAGAGTACAGATGGGCCCTTATATGCGGGCGTTTCTTCCTTTTTCTCCTCGTATTTTGCGGCTGACGGAACTTCATCCACACCATCCGTCTGGATTTTAGCGGCATCCTTGATTCTCTGCTGGAGGTCTTCGGCATCCTTGTAAAGTTTGTCGGCGTCCGTATTGCGGTCATCCTTAAGCTGAGAATTGCTGCGGTTCACGGCAACTGCCCTGTAAGTGGTTACCGGGCGCCCGGCTATCTGGTCTTCCAGCTGGGCCTTGGCAATGGCCTTGATTTCTTCCTGAAGCCTTTCCTGTTCCTCCTGTCGCTCCCTTGCGATCTGGCCTTCCGAATCGGTGACAAAAGAGATTTCCCCTTTCCTAACGGTGGAAATGGAAACAATCAGAAGGATGATTACAAGGACTAGATGGAAAATGATTGTCAGGTAAAGACCAGCCCGGCGGCTCAGCCTGTCTGATTTGGCAAACCGCTCCTGGTCTTCATCCGATATCATCTTCCTGTCAGGCATTATTCACCGCGGGTAAGGAGGGCTTTTTCTATTGTCGCGATGATGATGCTGATAGCCACACGGTTATGACCGCCTTGAGGCACGATGATGTCTGCATACCTCTTGCTTGGCTCGATGAACTGCAGGTGCATCGGCTTTACGGTTTCCTGGTAGCGCTTGAGAACCTGCTGGATGGTCTTGCCCCTCTCCTCGATGTCTCTCTGGATTACTCTTCCAAGACGGTCATCTGCATCGGCATCAACGAAGATGGAGATGTCGAACAGCTTCCTCAACTCCTCGTTGGTGAACACCAGGATACCTTCAACTATAATGATGGTGGCAGGCTCAACGTGAACGGTCTCTGTCTTTGACCTGGAGCAGGTTATGTAGGAATAAACCGGAGACTCGATGGCCTGTCCGGAGCGGAGCTTGGCAAGGTCGGACACCAGAAGATCCCAGTCTATGGAGTTAGGATGGTCGAAGTTGTTGGCAGCCTTCTGCTCTGGAGTCAGGTGACTGCTGTCCTTGTAGTAGGAATCCTGGGAGATTACCGCTACGTCTTCCTCCTTGAGAAGGTTCTTGATTTTTCTAACAACCGTTGTTTTGCCGGAACCTGTTCCGCCGGCTATTCCAATTATCAGCATATGTTTAGTTTTTAGAATTCAGCGTTCTTCGGAGTTCTAGGGAACGGTATCACGTCGCGGATGTTCTGCATTCCGGTAACGAACAGAAGCAGACGCTCGAAGCCCAGGCCGAATCCGGCGTGAGGGCAGGTTCCCCATCTTCTGGTATCCAGATACCACCAGAGGTTGGTAGTGTCCATGTTCAGTTCCTTGATGCGTGCCATAATCTTCTCGTATGAAGATTCCCTTTCGCTTCCGCCGATGATTTCTCCGATCTTCGGGAAGAGGACGTCCATTCCGCGGACGGTCTTGCCATCTTCGTTCTGCTTCATGTAGAAGGCCTTGATCTCCTTAGGGAAATCGGTGAGGATGACAGGCTTACCGAAATGCTTTTCAACGAGGTATCTCTCATGCTCGCTCTGAAGGTCTGTGCCCCAGTGAACAGGGAACTCGAACTTTTCTCCGCTCTTCTCGAGAATATCTACAGCCTCGGTGTAAGTAACTCTCTGGAAAGAGATTCCGACTACACTCCTCAGGCGCTCGATAAGGCCCTTGTCAAACATGTCGTTGAGGAACTGGAGATCTTCAGCGCAGTTGTCGAGAGCATACTGGACAAGATACTTTATGAAGTCCTCGGCCAATTCCATATTGTCGAAGTTGTCATAGAATGCCATCTCAGGCTCAATCATCCAGAACTCTGCCAAGTGGCGGGGAGTATTGGAATTCTCTGCCCTGAAGGTAGGTCCGAAAGTGTATATCTTGCCAAGGGCGGTGGCTCCGAGCTCGCCTTCCAGCTGACCGCTTACGGTAAGGGCTGTCTGCTTGCCGAAGAAGTCCGTGGAGAAGTCAACGTCTCCGGTCTCCTTGTTGATCGGGATGTTCTTAAGGTCCATGGTCGTAACCTGGAACATCTCGCCTGCACCCTCGCAGTCGCTCTCGGTAATCAGCGGAGTATGAAGGTAGAAGAAGCCGTGCTCGTTGAAATACTTGTGGATGGCGAAAGCCATAGCATTACGGATCCTCATAACGCATCCGAAAGTGTTGGTCCTCATCCTTATGTGAGCAATCTCGCGGAGGAACTCCATGGAATGGCCCTTCTTCTGGAGAGGATAATCTGCAGGATCTGCCTTGCCGTAAACCTCTATGCTGTCTGCCTGGACCTCAACACTCTGGCCTTTTCCCATACTCTCCACCAGCTGCCCCTTTACGCAGAGGCAAGCTCCTGTGGTAACGTCCTTAAGCTGGTCTTCAGTAAACTTGTCTCCAGCGCAGACAACCTGCATGTTGCGGATGGTACTGCCGTCATTAAGGGCAATGAAACTGACGTTCTTGTTACCTCTTTTTGTTCTTACCCAACCTTTTACGATTACCTCTGAACCAGGCTGCTGGAGGAAAAGTTCCTTTATGCTTTTGCGAGTAAATTCACCCATATCAATATCTCCTTTAATTAATTATTTCACGTATTTTCTGATTGCGTCAGCCCAAATCTTGTAGCCTTCCTGAGTTATATGAAGGCCGTCTCTCGTAAGTTCCGGCTTGAGAACCTGCTGGGAAGCCGGAAGTGAGAGGTCTGCAGGACCGTTGGCAAGAAGCAGAGGATAGAGGTTGATGAAAGTAACCTTCTCCTGCTTAGCCATCTTCTCCAGTTTTGCGTTTATCTCAGAGAACATGGCTGTCTTGCCGTTAAGAAGGCGGTAACGCTTGAAGCTCTCGTTGATAGGCAGAAGGCTCTGCAGATATATCTTTGTCTTAGGGCTTTCTTTCTTTATCCTGCGGACTACATTTATGATACCGTTTGCAATGGAATCGGCTGTAAGGTTGTGGCTTACGTCATTGGCTCCGGTCAGGAAAAAGATGGTCTTGGGATGACCCGGAAGTATCTGGTCAAGCCTTGCGTCAATGCCTCCGAAAGTATCTCCCACGATTCCGCGGTTTCGGATGGCACCGCCTTTTTTCTCGAGAGCCTTCTGGACTTCAGGGAAGTAGGTTTCCCACTTTCCGCCTTCTGTCAGGGAGTTGCCCAGGAAGACAATGTCATTCTCGCCGATAGGTCTTTCCTTGTCGAATACTGCCTTCCTCTTGTAGTAATGGTCTGTGTAAACGGGAGTAGCAGCCATCGCCTTCATTATGTTCTTAGGGATATCCGTATTATCTATCCTTCCAGCAAACATCTGGCTGCCTGTTCCAATTGCAAATACCGGGACAGGTATGCCGGTGTGGCTCTTCGTGGACCATCCGATCCTTGCTGACTTGTTAAGGGAATCTATTGCCTCCTTAGACACAGGCTTGCCGTTTATCGCATCGTTGAACACCGTAAGGTCAAAGACATATCCTCTCTCTCTTCCCAGAGCAAGTCCTCCGGTTTCGTGGTCAGCAGTAACAACTATGAGAGTCTCGTCCGGATGCTGCTTGTAGAACTCATAGGCAACGTTTATGGCCTTGTCAAAATCAATGGTTTCAGTGATGACTCCGGCGGCCCTGTTGCTATGAGCCTCCCAGTCAATCTGTCCGCCTTCAGCCATGATGAAGAAGCCCTTCCCGTCCGGCTCGTACATAAAGTCGATGGCACTTTCAACTACCTGAGCCAGCGTCAGATCACCATCCTTTCTGCCGATAACCGTATGCAAGGCGCTGTCTCTTTTCTTCTTACCGTCCTGGAAAAGAATCATCTTGCTGGCTCCGGCTTTCTTTGCCTTGTAGTCGTCAACTCCGAGGGCAACGGTGTAGCCGTATTCGTTAACCTTATTGTAGATCTGGTCTGCGGCATCCTTTATTTCTTTGTTCCTGGCCCCCTCGAATCCTCCGCCACCGAAGAAATCGAAACCGCTTTCAGGAAGCTCCATGGCTATTTCGAAATAGTTTTTTCTCCTTTCGTTGTGGGCATAGAAGCAGGCAGGAGTTGCATGGTCTATGGTCACCGATGTCATTATGCCGATCTTGTAGCCCAGTTCCTTGAGCTTATATGATATCTGATGAATTGGAATTGAATCCGCCGGATAGATGCCAACGGTACCGTTATTTGCCTTGTAACCGGAAGCAAGGGCAGTAGCGGCTGCACTTGAGCAGGTGATGATGTTGGATGCGGAATAGGTTGTAGCAACTCCCATCACCGGAAACTGTGTAAATCCAAGCGGAGTATTGGAGATTTTTCCGTCTTTCTGGGAAAGCCAAGCCTCCGTCATGGAAATATGGGCAAGTCCCATTCCATCGCCGATGAAAAGGAATACGTATTTCGCCTTATCCTGTGCGTAAGAAGTTGAAAACGCGAGAACTGCGGCCATTAACAAGGCCAAGGTCCTCCTGAAAAATCCTCTGAATTTCATATTTGTGCAAAAATTATCTTCCAAAAGTACAAATCTACAAAAATTTTGCGCCTTTAGGAAAAAAGAAACGCCGGCGATTTGGCCGGCGTTCCATTTTTTACATCATCCTTAAGATTAGTTTGCTTCTCTCTGACGAGCTACATACAAAATCTTGAGGGCGGAACAACGTCTGAGTTCCTGTTTGATATCCGTGATGATACCCATGCGGACGTTCTCATCAGCCTTCAGTGCAACGGTCATAGCCTCACGCTCGCCCTCGGAGATGGACTCTCTTTCTGCAGCGATGAAGTCACGGATCTCGTTGACTGTCTTGTAGGAGTCGTTCAACTGGATTCGGGAATCAGTTCCGTACTGAGCCTGCTTGGAAGGGATAGGAGCTCCCACATAAATGTAGGAAGTCAGGTCCTTTCTCTCAAGCTTGGTGTTCTCGGTGGCTGCAGGCAGCTTAACCTGAACGAGCTTGTCGGTCTGGCGGAACGATGTAGATATCATAAAGAAGAACAGGAGCATGAACACGATGTCCGGAAGGGATGCCGTGCTGATTGCAGGTGCGGATTTCTTACCGCCTTTTCTAAATCTTCCCATTACGATACCTCCTTACTTTTTACCTTTTGAAACGTCCTTAGGCTCAGCCTCGGAAATGTTCTGAGGAATAGCCTCCTTGACAATTTTCTGATGATCTTCGTCCAACTGTGCGTATTTCTTGCCGTATTTTGCGGTGGAGAACTGGTCTCTGAGCTCGTTGATTGCTCTCACGATCTCGTTCTGAACCTGGATGTACGTGTTGTACAAAGTTCCCTTATCGTTCTGCAAAGAAACCACACCTTTGGATACCGGATAATTACCCAGGCCCTTGATAGCCTTAACTTCCTTCTCAGGCATGTTAGGGTTGTCGGTAGGGTTGCTGAGCATCTCAACTATCTTATCCTTTATCTGGCTAACGTCAGTCGGAGTGGAGCCAACCATTATCTTGTCCTGAGAGTTAATCTTCACGACGATGATATTCCTACGGTTGATCTTCACATCTTCCTGCTGCTGATTCTCTTCCGGCATAGGAGGGAGTTTTCTGGAAATTCCCTTGTCCACATCCATTGTTGTGGTGATGAGGAAGAACACCAAAAGCAAGAAAGCTATGTCCGCCTGACTGGAAGCGTTGATGTCGGGTGTCTTTCTAGCCATTTTAATTTTTTTGTTTTAAGACTTTCTCCTTAACAAGCTGCCGAAGATTGTAACAAGGATAGCTACAACCAGCAGGATTATGGACATGATGAGGACGGTGTCCGTCATCTTCAAGGTGCCATGTGTAGGCTCGGCAACGCTTGATGACAAGCTTACAGGATTGCCAGAAGCAAGCAAGTAAGAAATCACCAGAGCACCAAGGAAGACACAAATGTTGATAAGGGTCTTCTTGCCGCCTCTTCCGCTACGGTATACCATTGGCAGGAATATAGCCAACAATATAGCGATAGCAAGAAGGATGTATGCCCAGTTCAATATCGTGGAAACCATTGTGCCGTCACCAGTTCCCTTGTTCAGGAAAAGGAATGCAACACCGATAACCACTGATATGGCTAACAGTACATACAATATGAGTTTTGATTTGTTCTTCATTTTGCTCTAATTGATTTACTTCTTGTTGTATTTGGTGAGAATATCTACAAAGTTGATGGATGCGTCCTCCATGGAGTTAACCAGTGAGTCGATCTTTGCAACGATAATGTTGTAGAAAATCTGAAGGATGATAGCAACGATCAAACCGGCGATGGTTGTAATCAAAGCCACCTTAATACCACCTGCTACAACGGTTGGGGAAATATCACCAGCAGCCTCGATAGCGTCGAATGCGCCAACCATACCAACTACTGTTCCCAAGAATCCCAACATAGGAGCAAGGGCGATGAACAGAGCTATCCAGGAAAGACCGCTCTCAAGCTGGCCCATCTGAACTCCACCGTAAGCGGTGATGTTCTTCTCAACGCTCTCAAGACCCTCGTCATAGTGAAGGAGACCCTGATAGAAAATAGAAGCTACAGGACCACGGGTATCACGGCAAAGATCCTTTGCCTTCTCAATACCACCCTCCTGGAGAGCAGACTCGATGCCCTCGAGAAGCTTCTTGTTGTTGGTAGTGGCTCTTGAGAGATAGATAAGTCTCTCGATGGCGATTGCCAAACCCAGTATGAGACAGAGAACAACCCATACCATAAATGCAGGACCACCCTCGATGAACTTGGTCTTGATCTGCTGATACAGAGGCTTGTCTGACTTAACGTTGAAAGGATCTACTTCTGCTGGAGCTGCAACTTCCTCAGCCTGAGGAGCCGGAGCTACCTGCGCAGTTGCATTCTCGTCAGTCTTCTGATCCTGAGCTACTGCGTTCTGGGCAGTCAATGCCATTAGGCCTGCAACTGCCAAAAACATGAAAAGTTTTTTCATAAATTTTGTTGTGATTAAAGTATTAAACAATGTTT
>JAEEGJ010017600.1_pt1 | contig 16125 bp, 10 predicted proteins | sample 8958761 | NCBI WGS metagenome assembly JAEEGJ01 (sample SAMN16246546, study PRJNA631951) | gut metagenome | biome: gut microbiome; feature: rumen; material: RS-attached | host: Bos | place: Iran: Karaj | collected 2018-10
ATGAAAAAGATATTATCATATATGTCTATCGCAATTACAGGTCTGCTTATGGCAGCCTGTAGCGATGACTACAAGGACTGGCAGGCTCAGCAGACATATCCCCAAGAAGAGCCCATTACTATCCCTGGCTTTACAGCCAGCGGTATCCCCGTTGACTTGAATACATCTGAGGATTTAGTGAAAATCATTTCCTTTAAAGGCAATCTGCCTGAGGATACCATCGAGCATGTTCGTTTCGTGCCCATCATCAATGGTACAGAGCAGGACGAGATCAAGGCTGTTGACGGTATAAATCATTTTGCAAAGAGCGATCTGCAGAAGTTGGTAACAGACGTTTACGGCATGCGTCCCGTAGCTCGTGAGATTGAGGCTCATGTCTATGGCGACATGATGATCGACGGACAGGGTGCCTACGTAGATGCAGGTACGTGCACATTGACGATCACACCAGAAGTGCCTTTCATTGACGAAGCTTACTACGTCATTGGTACTGTTAACGGTTGGGATATCAACAACACCGACTATGAGCTCTCGAATGGCGGTGAGGATCCTTACGATAATCCCATCTTCACGATTCTGATTCCTGCAGAAAAGGTGACAGAGGACATCAACTTCAAAGTTGCGCCAAAATCCTTTATCGGTGATTGGAGCGAATGCCTCACTGCATCTGACCAGGAAGGAAAGTTTGCTTTACACAATGCTGGTGGCAACCTCGTCATTCCTATGGAAGAAAATGTGAAGTACTATCTGATTAGCTTCGACATGATGAACCAGACTTGGACTGGTAAGGGTGTCAACTTTGGCGAGTACTTCTACCAGATTGGTAATGACACTGGATGGCAGACTTCTAACGCACTCCATGGTTCACCAAGCACTGGTAAGTATCAGGGTTACTACTTACTTGATGGAGAATTTAAGTTCAAGCCTAATGCCGACAATTGGGATAACGACCTTGAATATGTTAGCGGTACTACTACAAGTGGAACCTTAACAGATGCAGGTGGTCCTAACTGTCCAGATCCAGGTGCTGGCTTCTACCAGATTGACCTTGATGTTGCAGCCATGACTTATAAAGTGACTGAGGTTGAGACGATCAGCATCATCGGTACTGTCAAGGGTAACTGGGACACCGATGTTGATATGACATACAACATGGAAACCGGTGCATGGGAAGTAACAGAAGATCTGGAAGCTGGTGAAATGAAGTTCCGTATGAACCACGACTGGTCTGTCAGCTGGGGTGGCAATGGAAGCTCCAAGGCATATACTGACTTGACACAGAACAACGGTGCGAACTTAGAGCTTGCAGAATCAGGCAAGTATAAGGTTCAACTCTTTATCCAGTACGAAGGCAAGAACAAGGTTGTCCTCACAAAGCAATAAGCCGACAACCCCTCTTCCGATATTTCAGGCGGGCCGCTTATTTAAACGACCCGCCTGCTTTTTCCAAACACAATTAAAGACTTATCCCTCATGAAGAAACTTGTTTTATATTTTGCCATATTGGCAACGGTCGTAGCCTGTAAGCCGACACAAGAGACAAAGCAGGTGTTCGAGATGCCTGCCGTGGAGGATATCGCCATGTATCAGGTGAATCCTCGTGTGTTTGCACCAGAGAACTCACTGAACGCCGTAGCTGCTCGTATTGACTCAATCCGTGACTTAGGTGTGAATGTGATGTGGGTGATGCCTATCTACCCCATTGGCATCGAGAAAGGCAAGAATTCTCCTTACTGCATCAGCGATTATAAGGCCATCGCTCCTGAGTTCGGAACTATTGAGGACTTCAAGAAGCTCACAGAAACCTGTCATGAGCATGGCATGGGAATGATTCTCGACTGGGTGGCAAACCATACAGCATGGGATCATCCTTGGGTGAAAGAACACCCAGAGTGGTACACCCGTGATGAGAAAGCTGACACCATCATCTGTCCACAGCCCTGGAACTGGGAAGATGTGGCTGACCTGAATTATGACAATAAGGACATGCGCGCAGCGATGATCGACGCTATGAAGTTCTGGATTACGGAAATAGGCATCGACGGATTCCGCTGTGACGTGGCCGATGGCGTGCCTGCCGACTTCTGGAAGGATGCCATCGATGAACTCCGTGCTGCTGCCGGTAACCGTAAGATCGTGATGCTCGCAGAGGGCAAGCACTCAGACAACTTTACCGTAGGTGGCTTTGACATGAATTACGGCTGGGACTATAAGGACGATCTTGTGAAAGTATGGAAAGGTGCTCCTGCAGAGGATCTGTTCAAGTCAGACAAGGCAGAATACGACAGTCTGCCATCAGGAAAGGTCAAGCTGCGCTTCACCACCAACCACGACCACTCTACAGAGGCTACGCCTTGCAAAGAGTTCACTAACGATCGTGGAGCAATGGCAGCTTATGTGGCCAGCATTTTCCCACATGGTGGCGCCCTGATCTATGGTTCACAGGAAGTAGGCTATCCTGAGCCTATTAACTTCTTCAAATATGTGCCTGTAGATTGGACAGCCAAACCTGAGATCTACAAAGAATATCAGACGTTGCTCAGACTCTACAACGAACATCCCGCTTTGCGCAAAGGGACATTGAGCACCTATCCTGACAAGGATGTGCTTGTATTTGAAAAGACCGATGCGGCAGAGCGATTCCTCGTGCTCGTCAATGTCAGAAATGAGCCGAAGACCATTCAGGTACCAGAGAACTGGTTAGGTCGTGAGGTTGATGATGAAGTCACAAGGGAGCATGTGAAGCTTTATGAGAACTTCGAATTAGCTCCGTTCCAATATTTGATCTTTGCATATTAATCTATGAGAAGATTTCTCTTGATAGGAGTGATGATGGCACCATATACGACCGTTATTGCCCAACCGAAGAAACTGTTGGGTGGTGACGTGTCGCTATTGCCGTCATACGAAGCGCAACACACGGTCTATAAGGATTTCAATGGTCGGAAGGTGAGTTTCCTGCCTTTTGTCAAGCAACAGGGTTGGAATGCCATCCGCGTGCGCCTCTTCGTGGATCCCGCCAATGCTCCAGGCGACCATAAGGACGAGGGTGTATGTCAGGATCTGCCCTATGTCATCAAACTGAGTCGACAGGTAAAGAAGGCCAATATGCAGCTGATGCTTGACTTTCACTACAGCGACACATGGGCTGACCCTGGGAAACAGTTCACGCCTCATGCCTGGCAGCAAGCCAACAAACAGGCACTTACCGATAGTGTGTATGCCTATACACGTCGTGTGTTGCAGGCAATGAAGAAGGTTGGAGTAGCCCCCGACCTGATACAGGTGGGTAATGAGATTACCAACGGTCTGCTATGGCCTACAGGTAAACTCGATCCCACAGGCGACGAGAACTGGGATACCGTCACTGATTTCCTAAAGGCAGGTTGTCGCGCCTGTCGTGAGGTCTGCCCGAAAGCCCAAATCATTATCCATACGGAAAAAGCTGGCGACTGGGATGTCACCAAATCCTACTACCAGCATCTGCGTCGCTATGGTGTCGATTACGATATCATCGGTCTGAGCTATTATCCGATGTGGCACAAGTCGATTCCCAATTTAGGAAAGACGCTAGACAAACTGGCATGGCTCTTTCCTGAGAAACCTGTGATGATTGTAGAGGCGGCTGCCTACTATTCGCACGAAAACGACCACTGGGCTAAGCCTGATCAGTATGCAGAGTTCTATCCTATCAGCGTGGAGGGACAGACCCAGTATACTAAAGAGCTCGTAGAGGAATTGAATAAGCACCACAACGTGACAGGACTTTTCTGGTGGTATCCCGAAGAGAACGGATTTGAAAATACTGTCACAAAAGGTTGGCTGAACCGCGGACTCTTCGACAACAAGACAGGACAGGCACTCCCCGCCCTAAAAGAGCTATCAAGATTCAGATAATTGCGCAACCGTTTGCGCAATGTAATTAGCAGAAAAAGAGCCGTTTGGAGAACAACCAAACGGCTTTTATCGTATCTTTGCAGCAGATTTATACAATTAAGAAAACTGATAGCATATGCAAAAACTTTACTCCACACTGGTTCTGTTGTTTGTTGCCATCGCAACGATGGCGCAAGGATGGCCCGCAAACTATGAGGGCGTCATGTTGCAAGGTTTCTATTGGGACGGCTATGCCGACTCCAAGTGGACGGTGCTGGAGAAACAGGCCGATGAGCTATCACAATACTTTAATCTGATTTGGGTTCCACAAAGCGGTAAAACCTCGGATTATTACCATAGCAAGCGACAGACCATGGGTTACGACCCATGTTTCTGGTTAGACCACAACTCTTGCTGGGGAACTGAGGCAGAGCTGAAGAAGATGATCAAGACCTTCAGTGACAAAGGTACAGGCATCATCGAGGATGTGGTGATCAACCACAAGAACGGCCTGAACACTTGGGTGGATTTTCCTGATGAGACCTCAGGTTCCTATACGATCACCTGGGATAACACCACTTTTTCAGGCATCTGTCAGGATGATGAATGTAACAATGCAGAAAACCTCAAACAATGGAGCAAAGACGGGAAAAAGACCACCGGCGCCAAGGATACTGGTGACAACTTCGAAGGCTATCGCGATCTGGACCACAAAAACGAGACGGTGCAGAAGAATGTGAAGACCTACCTCGACTTCCTGATCAATGAGTTAGGCTATGTTGGTTTCCGTTATGACATGGTGAAAGGTTATAGTGCCAAATATACAGGTGAGTATAACGCGACAGTCCAGCCTACCTATAGCGTTGGCGAGTATTGGGACGGTGACAAGACGAAGGTAACCACCTGGATCAATAGCACAAAAGTGGATGGCCAGATTCAAAGTGCTGCCTTCGACTTCCCCATGAAATACAATATCAACTCCGCCTTTGGTGGTGGTAATTGGGGAGCTTTAGCAAATGTCATGTTGTCGAACGACAAGAATTACGCCCGCTATAGTGTGACCTTCGTTGATAACCACGACACCTACCGCGAGAATGACAAACTGAAGACAAACATTTGTGCCGCCAATGCCTATATTTTGGCAATGCCTGGTACACCTTGTCTCTTCCTGAAGCACTGGCAGTCGAATAAGGGCACACTGAAGCGTCTCATTGCCTTACGTAAGGCAGCAGGCATCACCAATGAGAGTGAGATTCTTACTGCTGAGACACTCGGAGACGGTTTCCTGCTCACCGTTCAAGGCAGCATAGGTAAGCTGCGACTTCACCTTGGACCTGTAGGTGATGTTGCTTTCGCCAATCCTGTCGATATGTGGACACTGGCCATCGAAGGCAAGAACTTCCAAGTCTATGCCAACAAGGATGTTGATCTGACAGATATGGAAGCCATCACCGATACGGATGAGTCTCCAGAGGACGACACGCCTGTAGAGATTCCATCGTTCTGCCAAGTGAATGAAGGTGAGACCTGTGCTTTCTTCGTAGCTCCCAAGAACTGGGGTAGCCAGATCAAGTGCTGGCGCTGGGACAAGCAGTACAACTACACTGGCAATAACTGGCCTGGTGTGAACTGTGAGAAGTTAGGTGAGGACAGCAAAGGTAACTCCGTTTGGAAATGGACATTCAAGGACAGCGACAAGAAGAGCCAGACCAGCACCAATGAAGGCATCATCTTCAACGACGGTACAAACCAGACTGCTGACCTTGCCTTTAAGAATGGTGGCTACTACAATGAAGAAGGTCTGCAAGGGGTAGTGACCACGACAGCCATCCGCAGTATCAAGACCCAGACAGAAGACGGCGAGATAAAGGTCTATACCCTCAACGGACACTTGATCCGCACTGCCAAGAGCAGCGAGGAGGCGCTGAATGGCCTGCCAAAGGGCATCTACATTATTAATAATATGAAGTTCATACTTAAATAGGATAATTAAATAGTTAGTAATTGGTGAGAAAAGGCATCATCCGAGAGAGGATGGTGCCTTTCTTATTTGAAGAGCGAACGGATGGCAAACCAGACGTGCAACAAGAAGGTCTGCACACGGCCATAGTGTCGCTCCATCACATGATAGCGCTCCCACAGCGATTCCCGATGATGCTTAGTGGTCTGTCCCTCCTCTGTGTAGTTCGCCACCACCATCTTCAGGTTCAATAAGGGTACCCGCTCTTTGGCTGCAGCTTTCATCACACGGATACACCAATCTACATCAGCCGAATAACGATACTGCATATCGTATGGAGTAGCAATCGCGAAATCAGTACGGGCATAGAACGCCTGATGACAAACCAACATTCCTTGCTTAAATGACTTCCATGTGAGATGCTCTGGTGGCGCGAGACGACGGTGATACAGGAAATACCCCTCACTATCCACTATGTCTGTATCACCATAGAGCACAGCAGGAAGTGAGGAGTGAGGAGTGAAAAGTGAAGAATTATCTATCGCCTTAACTATGCGTGAGACAGTATCCTTCGACGGCAGGAAATCACCTGCATTCAGGAAACAAACATAATCACCATCGAGACTACGCAAACCCTTGTTCATCGCATCATAGATGCCCTTATCAGGTTCAGAAGTCACCTGTATACGATGCCCATTTTCTGCAGCATTCGACCGTTCAATATACGCATCCACCATCTGGAGGGTCGCATCAGTGGAAGCACCATCAATGATCAGATGCACAATCTCTGGGTAATCCTGACTGAGCACACTGTCAAGTGTCCGCTGAAGCACGTCAGCAGCATTATAGGTAATCGTCACATAAGTTATCCGTATCATAGGCGGTAGTGTCTGAAGGCTTGCGCCTGATGATACACATCGAGATATTTCAAAGCCACGCTCTGTTGTGAATAGTTCTGCACCACTTTTTGAACAGCATTCTTACTTAACTCCTCATAATCAGCCTCTGCCAGGATCCAACGGATACCACGAGCCAGATCCTCTGCGCTACGATATTCTGCCACATAACCATTACGACGATGGTCAATCTCCTCAGGGATGCCTCCAACCTTGAATCCGACACAAGGCACACCACAGGCCATAGCTTCCATGATGGTGTTCGGCAGATTCTCAGAAAGCGACGGCAGCACAAACACATCAGAAGCATGATACACATCGACAATACGCTGCTCATCGTTCACATAACCCAAGGGATAAGCTTCAAGTGACAGTTGTGAGACGACCTCTTCTGCATGACCGCCAAGAATCACTACAGCCGCATCAGAGAATTGCAGTTGTCGGCAGGCCTCAATCAGATAGTCCATACCTTTATTCACGTTTGTCACCCGTTGAGAGGCAAAGAGAATCAGTTTTTTGTCTAATGGCAGACCCAGTCGCTGACGGGCTTCCTGCTTATTACCTCTTTTATATATACGGGTGTCAATGGGATTCGGAATACTCGTTATCTTCTGACCTTTCAACAGTGCACTGCGTTTAGCCTCAGATTCCAACCAATGACTACAAGCTACAAAATAAATGTTCTCATCAGCCAGCATACGTTGTTTACGCTGCCAGATCGTAGTAGAGTAATCATGAGAAGAACCACCACCAGGCAATAGCCGGCAATTCCCGCATTGGGAAGTAAAGTGCTGACAACCCAATGTAACATGACAGAGCGCTGTAGCAGGCCAGATATCATGCATCGTCCAAACGACAGGCTTCCCACTCTGCAGAATCTTCTGAATACCTTTGAGCGAGAGCATCCCCTGATTGACCCAATGTAAATGGATGACATCAGCCTCTTGGAACTCAGGCAGTTTCGTGATATCATAACCTGCATTGGCTATATCCACCTCAAAAAGATGCTGACGGGAGAAATGCAGACGGCAGAAAATCACCAACCGCTCCCATAGGAAGTGCCAACGAAGACGAGGCGAATGTGGTAGTGGCACAACAGTCAGTGTCTCTGTCTCTTTGTCGCGCACCAACATCTTCGCCTTAGCACCATTGTTATTCAGTGCCTTCATCAGACGGTTGGCAGCCACTGCGGCACCACCCGTTCGCTCACTTGTATTGACTATCAGTATTCTCATATTCCCTTTGATGTTACAAAGGTACAACAAGTTTTGTTAAAAACAAGCTAAAAAGAATAAATATTTGTTGGGTGCGCACACAAATGATTGATTTACGTCAAGAATGAAGGGCTTTTATACACTTATTATGCAATAACTCTTGCAGGAAAGAAAAAAACGTCGTACCTTTGCATCGTCAAAAGGTTAATAGATTGTTTTAGGTTAGTAGTAATATTTATAGTTTTAGGTTTTTAGTTATTGGTAAAAGAAAGTTTTCAACTGTAGGATAACAGGTGGTCGCTGTGAAGCTCCCATTTAAACTTTCAAATTTTTAGCTCTTGTGAGCTGAAAATTTCTTTTAGAGAAAAGGATTTTTAGTTAAACATAGGCTTTTTTGATGCTGCGGCTCGCGAGAGTCGCAGCATCTTTCTTTTATAGATCTCGCCCGCTTCCGCGGGCGAGACTAATGATGGTGATTGCTCGCGAGAGGCGCTAATGATCGTAATTACGCATTATTGCTTTTCTATTAAAACGACGGCGTAGGCGGAGATGCCTTCTTCGCGACCTGTGAAGCCGAGTTTCTCAGTGGTTGTGGCCTTGATGGAGATATCATCCTCATCGCAGCCGCAGATCTCAGCCATACAAGCCTTCATGGCTGGGATGTGGGGGTTCATCTTAGGATGCTCTGCACAAATCGTGGCATCGATATTACCCAGACGATAACCTTTCGTGGCAATCAGTTCGATGGTCTTTTTCAGGATCACTTTACTATCCATGCCGTCTGTAAACGCGGCTGTATCAGGGAAATGATAACCAATATCGCGCATATTAGCAGCACCAAGAAGGGCATCGCAGATGGCGTGCAACAGCACGTCGGCATCGCTATGACCCAGCAGTCCCTTACTATGTTCAATCTTAATGCCGCCCATCCAGAGGTCACGGCCTTCTACTAACTGATGGACATCATAGCCCATTCCAACACGAATCTTCATATTTACGATTTACAAATTTACGATTTACGATTTTTACCTGCGGAAAAGATCCTTAATGCCATCCATATCGAAGGCAAGGGTGAAACGTAATGTCTGGTCGAGCGGATTACTGCGCGCTGTGGAGATGACATAACCCACATCGAGCGAGAACACACTCATGCGGAAACCACCTCCGACGGTGAAGTATTTCAGGTTACCCTTCGACTCCGACTGATGATGATAGCCTGCTCGGAGTGAGAACTGGTCGTGGTAGACGTACTCAGCACCCACACTCCACTGAATCTCCTGCAGCTCCTCCTTGAATCCGCCAGGGGCATCCGTAAAACTCTTGAAGATACCACTGATGGCACTCACATCGCTGTACTCTCGACGCACACGGTCCTGATAGTCGCTGTTCGACTCACCCTCCTCCTGCTTCGGCACCGTCGGTACCAGCAGCTTGTTCGCGTCAGCAGAGATCGAGAAACGGTTATACTCGTCGACAGGAATCATCAGCGAGGCGCCCAGTCGCATGTTGGCAGGCAGGAACTGACTCTCATCGTCGCCATAGAAAGAAATCTTACTACCGATGTTCGAGAAGTTCAGACCAATACCCAACTGACACTCGCGACTGCCCATCATCAGGTAGTTGTTATAGTACATCGCCAGGTCGGCAGCAAAGGCCGAAGCCGGCTTCGAATCCTCGCTGTAGTCATAGCGCAGGTCACTGTAAATCCAACGGATAGCAGCTCCCAAGGAGAATTTCTCACTGAGCATCATCGAGTAGGCTACGTCGATCGACATCTCGTAGGGCTTCACCGTCATTCCGTCATCGGCAAACACCTCACCCAAAGAGAAATAACGCAGCGAACCACTGATGGCCGAATAGTCGCCAATGCGGTAGTAGCCAGCCAGATAGGCGAGGTCGATATCATTCACCAACTGACGCAGCCACGGGGTATAGTTCAGCGAGATACCAGCACGACTGATGCAGAACGGATACTTCGCTGGGTTCCAGTATTGTGAGTTCACGTCAGGATCAGTGGCCACACCCACGTCGCCCATACTCGCACCACGGGCATCAGGGGCGATGGTCTGTGAGATGACAGCATGCTCAACGGGGTTGAACATCACCTGCTTGTCATCATCCTGTGCGCTTGCCGCAAAAGGTAAAAAGGTAAAAAGGTAAAAAGGTAAAACCCATTTCACCCATCTTCCTACCTGATATAATTTTCGAGCCATCTCCATTTTATTCTTTTTCCTTTTTACTTTTTTACTTTTATATAACGTATACGCGTCTTAATTATTGCCTAACACAATCAATTTAACGGTCTTTGACGAGCCGCCGTCGAGCTGGAAGCGACAGAGGTAGACACCCGTCTGCAGACGACTGCCGCCATCGATACGCAGATCCCAGCTTACTGTATAGGTGCTGCCCGAGGGCGTCCCTATCTCAGTATGCTTCCACAACTGGCGCCCTGAGAGGTCGAACACATCCATCGTCACCGTCAGACTGCTGCCCACCCGATCGTGCGTCATGACGAACGAAGTAGTCTCCGAGGCAGGATTCTTCGTGCAGACCACATTGAAACCGCCAGACTCCAGATCGCTGACCACGTTGAAGACGAGCTCAGCCACTGACGAGTTGTTCATCACATCCCAGGCACGGAAGAGCAGCCTGTGCTGGCCGTCGCTGAGCTGAGGAATACTGAAGCCCACGCTGCCACTGCGATAGTCGCCGAAGTCATAAGTGAAGTAGTCATTCAGGTTGTACGTCCTCGCACGGTCGTTGTCGATGATGAGTTCCAGATCATGGCCGATACTATTGCCCGAGGCGTTGATGCCACTCTCGTCGTAGAGCTCAGCCATGAAGTAAGGTGTCGCGTTCACCTGATCGCCGTTGGTAAACGTCTTCGCGTTCAGATAACAGTAGATGGAGGGACCTATCGAGTCGTTCTCGACCACCTCACTGCCGTTGAGCACGAAACCGTCGTTCTCACCATGCAGGGTGATGGTCTGCTCGTTGTTGATGGCATAGAGGCTCATCAGACCATTGCCATCCGTATAGCTGATATCCTTGGGTACGGCGAATGTAAAGCAGAACTTACCGCCCACGATACTGTCAGAACCCTGATAGAGCGTCTTCGTACGATCCTTATAGACGAAAGGCGTCTCTGCACCGTCATCACTGTCGTCGTTCAACTGACAGGTGATGGTCTCCTCCGCATCCCTCACGGTGGCCGTCAGCACACCGTTGAAGCCCGCTGCTAATGACTGTTGCTGCTCGACATGCCCATAGACACGTACCACACTGCCGGCACTGAGCTGTTGGGCACTGGATACCGAATCAGCCTCCTCGGCACGCGTACAACCAGAGACGGGACAGATACTGTCGACCACCACCTCAGGCTCAGGACAAGCCAGCCGTAGGGCAGGATCGCCCAGAAGCGTGTACTGCAGTTTGTTGGGCGACGTATCACTACCACTGGTGACCAGATCGCACTTCGCCCTGCGTGCGGCCTCTCCGATGCTGATGCCAGGGGTCAGCACATAGTCGGTAAAGGCCAAGTTCATGACTTCGTTATAAGTGGCATAGACTGTTCGCGTAGTGCCGAAGAAGGCCACGCCCCCACCCTGACTGTTCAGCATTACAGTCTCTCCGATATTGTCTTCCTGCCCGTCGAAGGGCATGATGTCACACGAGGCCGTCACCCACAGGGGCAGCTTCATCGACGAGGCCGCCTCGAAATCAGCCAGTTTCATCACCAGCTCGTGCGAGAAGGCGTACGGTGCCCCGTGTCCGCTGTAGTTCATCATCAGCGCCCCACTCTCCATCTGCTGTTTGATCAGTCGTGTCACGTCAGGATAACTGTAGCCCGTCGACGAGGACGTACGCATATAGGCATCCCAATAGATCTTCTTCAGCTGGTAGCCCTGATGGTTCGTCTCCACCATGGTGGCCACTTTGTCGGCAGTCTGCATGTGCGTATTGTTATTGCCGTCGTCGCCCATGAAGCAGAGCACATTCTGCCAAGCTCCCGCATGATTGTTGTCAGCATAGCCGATGGTCTTGTCAGCCAGAATAGTCGCACTCTCCAGGGTCCTGACGGGAAAACGCCCTACTGCCACATCGGGCTTGCCCAGATAGGCCAGGCTCATGCCACTCTGCTCCTGAATCTGTTCCTCGTCGTCGAGCAGACAGAAGAAATCGTCGCTGACGAAGCAATTTACCGAACTGAACGAGTTGTCGCTCTCGAAACAGAGCAGGAAATCGTCAGGATCATAGCCGCTCCACTCTGCACAGTGCATACGGTTGTCCCACGCACCGTCGCCATAGAGCAACAGGTATCTGGGTATATCCGCCTCCGTCGCAGCCCTGTCGTAGAGCATCTTCATATAGCGGCGATAGGCCGTTGCGTCGGGCGTTCCGCTCGAGAACTCATTATACAGCTCGTCGGCAGGCACGATCCTCACGCGCAGACCGTCGCGCTCCTCATGCAGCGTCTTGATGCGTTCAGCCTGTGTCAGCCACTTCTGCGTAGTGGGTATGATGATCACCATGTCCACAGCCCCATCGGCATGATGGTCTTGGTTCGTTATATGGTACACATATTCAGGTTCAGGCAGCGTAGCCGTCTGGAAATCAGGCTTATCCTTGGGCATATCATGCACGAGGGCGATATAGTCCAGTCGGAGGTTCGCCCCAGAAGTCTGGGTGATACGCACCGTATTCTCAGCCTTCATGATGCCATTGAGCAGATATTCGTATATTCTCTCCTGCGCCTTTGAATAGCTGTCGAGCTTCACGTCCTGACTGATGGTCCCCACCAGCGAGTCGTTCACCTCCACCTGCGCCTCGAAGTTGCCGTCAGCCGTCAGGGCTACGGCCAGCGCCCCTGATTCTCCTTTGCCAGCCAACGTATAGGTCCTTGGCATGCCGACGGTGAAAAGTTGCTTGTCGAAGAGATTACGACCACCGTGATACCACGCATAGTCATCCACCTCGTACAGGCTGTGATAATGCTCAGGCAGTGGATAGGATGCATCCGTCAAAGCCTCCTCACTGACGATGAGGGGTTCCTCTTCGCCAGCTGTCAGGAAGTAATAGCCATTATCAGAATAAGGATTACGCGTGCGCGCGAGGGTGTCCTTCGTTTCCCAGGTCACAGGACCTACGGCATAGAAGATCCGCTTGCCGTTCACCACACAGGAAGGCACTTCCACCAGATCGTCCGTCGCCTGCAGATAGTCGCCAGTCAGACATTCAGGCTGCAAAGCACCACCATAGCCGTAGATTCTCACCCGATTGATATCCGCGAAACCAGCCTTCTTCACCAGCGCCTCCGACAACTGGTAGTAGCCACTCTCAGGCACACGGATCTTCACCCACGTCCCCTCTTTCAGGACGGAGTGCTCCGCATAGCGCCCATTGGCGCCTTCACCTCGGGTAGCTGCTCTGGCGCCTTTGGCACGTCGCTCCACCTTCAGCATAAAGCTCACGAGCTTCTGATACCGCCCATCGCGATAGACCAGTGGCACGAACGCCACGTCGAGCACACCCTGCTTGCGCACCACGCCCACCGTCTGCTTCACCACAGGCATCGCAGGCAAGGGCTCACCGCTGATTTGCTGATAACGCCGGATATCAGCCTCGCGCATATCGATAAACTCAGGATAATCGATTCTCACAGCATAGACTGAGTCTGCATAGTGAGGCCCCAGCTGTTGCTGATAGGTGAATACGGGCAGCGCATCCCCGATCCTGACCTGTTGGGCGGTCAGATTATAGAACGTTTGGGCAGAGGCACGCAACCATCCTGTGAGGAGCATCAGCCACATCCCCACAAAGATTCCAGTCCTTTGTGCCCATTTACGATCGTTCATCAATATAATAACGTAGCGAGGGACGTTTTATTGTGATAAAAGGCCTATTTGAGGGTATTTAGGAGCAAACACCATTGATATACGTCAAAGTTTCCTAATTTCCAGCACTTTCTTTCCTTAAAATTTGCAAAATTTCAGAGATTTTCTTACTTTTGCAGCGAAAAATAAAGAATTCTTCAAGAATTTGGTATTAACTAAAAGAATTTTAATGATTATGAAGAAATTAATGATGATCGCTGCCTTCATGGTAGCTGCAGTAAGTGCAAACGCACAGTTTGAGCCAGGAACATTCTCTATCCAGCCTAAGGTTGGTGGTATTATCAGTAAGGTAAGCAACATGCCTAACCTGAACCTCAGCCAGTTCAACCTCAGCAATACGACAATCGACAGATCATTCTATGCAGGTGCTCTGATCGGTGCTGAGTTCGAGTATCAGGTTGCTAAGCCATTCAGCGTTGCTGCTGGTCTGAACTTCGCTATGCAGGGCTGCCAGTGGGAAGACTTCGAGATAAAGAAGGGTGACGACTATGCAAAAGTAAAGGACCTGAAGATGGAGCTTAACTATCTGAACATTCCTATTGTCGCTAACGTTTACCTCTTCAAGGGTTTTGCCATCAAGACTGGTGTTCAGCTGGGGTTCCTGCTGAGTGCAAAGTTTAAGGCAAACAATGAGACCAAGATTGGTGACTTAGTCCATAAAGAAGAGGGCAGCCAGGACATCAAGGACGATTGCAAGAAGTTTGACGTATCAATTCCCATTGGTATTTCTTATCAGGTTCCCACCATCCCCATCTACATCGATGGCCGTTACAACCTTGGTCTGACCAATATCAACAAGGATGGCGACGTAAATTACAAGAACCAGGTATTCCAGCTGACTGTTGGTTACAAGTTCGCCCTCTAATTAAACATTTCGAGATATGAATAGCCCTGTCAAGTTCTCGCTTGGCAGGGCTTTTCTTTGGCTATCCAACTTTTAAGCTTTCAAGAACGCGATCTTCCTCCGATTATCCTTCGGCCTCACCGCAAAGTGCAGCCAGATTGAACCCTTTGAGTTTTTCTCTATCAGAATCTCATCAAAGTCCAGATTCGAATCATCTGCATAGTCCATTAGGATTACGGCATACCTCATGGCCTGCTCCATCCCATAAGTCCTGATATCCACCGCACAACCTGTCAGATGATTGGAAGTATTCGAACCTCCTGCCAACTTATTGACTGCAGGCGAACGATACCCACTGTTGATAATAATCGGCTCTACATTCTTCGACTCGTCATAATCCTCACCTGGAGTCAGACAATATAGCGTATTATAACTATAACGCAACTCCTCCAGCCAAGGACAGAGCCTTTTCAGATTCTCAATCACTACATGCGAAGGTATATTCCCATCAGGTGTAACATGCTTGGTCTTTGTCAACTCCCCGAGCGTAAAGTGCTCGGAGAGTTTCATCTTACTATTCATACTTACGTTTTCCATTTCTAATTCCATAATAATTTAAAGTGATTGCGTGATTGCGTGACTGCGTGATCGCGATTAACACATGATGATATTGGTCTTCTTGTATTTCGCTTTGGTTGTACCATTCTCAACAAATTCGCCACACTTCTCCACAATATGATCTTTCAACATTCGGTTAATCCTCATATTAACTGATGAATTGGTCTTGAGGTCAAAGCATCTGACGATATCCTCCCTTGTAAACTCTTCAGGCAGACGGTTGAACGCCTCGATCGTCTTTTGCTTCCGACGCAGATTGACATTCGCATCGCGCAGCTTATTGTCGAAATAGGTCTCGGCCATGGCACCAAAGTAGTGACGCTGGCAGGCGTACTGGATGTTCACGATCAACTCAGCCAGTCGCCAGTCCGTATCGTCGGTCTCGAACTCACCATACCAGAAGTCACCATCCTGCTTCAACTGATCCCAATGGCGCATCACGATGAAAGGCGCAGAGAAATTCAGACCATGATAGGCACAACGCTTCAGCAGCATCTCGTCGGCCTTGGAGTCATTCTCCTTGGCATCCATCATGCGGCGAGCAGTCCAGTCGTAGAGCTCATCAACAATCTTGTCGACACTGAGCAAACCCTTCATCTTGTCGAGCTTAAACGCCCAGGCTTTCAGGCGGCCATCGCTCTCAAAGTCCACCTTCGACTCACGCTCCATCATCTCGAAATTCGTGGCTGGCAGGGGGATACAGGTCAAGCGAGTGGCCAAACCGCTTCCGAAATTCTGCTCGTTCACCATCTTCTTCAGGGCGATGGGTGTGCCAGTGTAGATGTAATTCCAAACCACGAAGAACTCCTGGAATATCGAATCG
>JAEEGJ010017602.1_pt1 | contig 16125 bp, 15 predicted proteins | sample 8958761 | NCBI WGS metagenome assembly JAEEGJ01 (sample SAMN16246546, study PRJNA631951) | gut metagenome | biome: gut microbiome; feature: rumen; material: RS-attached | host: Bos | place: Iran: Karaj | collected 2018-10
CCCTGATCACCATTATCGGGACGAAGCTTGCAGGCAGAGAGCCGGACAAAAAACATCCCTTCGGGTATGGGCGTATCGAATACCTGAGTGCCATGATCATTTCTGTGATTGTGCTGTACGCCGGTATCACCTCTCTCGTGGAGTCTGTGAAACAGATTGTCCATCCGGAAACACCGGATTATAATACTGTTTCTCTGATCATCGTTGCTGTTGCGGTAGCGGTTAAGATTCTGCTGGGGCGCTATGTCAAGAGCGTTGGGGTGAAGGTGAATTCGGATTCTCTGATCAATTCCGGAGAGGATGCCACGCTGGATTCCGTTATCTCGGCGTCCACACTTGTGGCAGCCGGAATCTTTCTGATTTTCCATATATCACTGGAGGCCTGGCTCGGCGCTGTTATTTCCCTGGTCATCATCAAATCAGGTATTGAAATGCTCCGGGATACGATCTCCCAGATCCTTGGAGAGAAAAATGATCCGGAGCTTGCCAGAAGCATCAAAAAGACGGTCGTCAGTTTTCCGGAAGTGCAGGGTGCTTATGATCTCGTGCTGAATAACTACGGTCCGGATACCTGGAACGGTTCCATTCATATTGAAGTTCCGGATACTTATTCTGCAGACCGGCTGGATCAGCTGATCCGTGATATCCAGACAGCGGTTTACAAACAGCATCAGGTCATTCTGACGGCTATCGGTGTGTATTCGATGAACACGAGAGACGAAGAGATTATCGAAACACAGAAGAAGGTTCGGGAGATTGTTTTCTCCCATCAGTATGTGAAGCAGATGCACGGCTTTTATCTGATCAAAGATCAGAAAGCAATGCGCTTTGATATTGTAGTAAGCTTTGATGCGGAAGATCGCAAAGCCGTGTACGAGGATGTGCTTGCTGATGTGCAGAAAGCTTTCCCTGACTATACTCTTCAGGTTGCAATGGATACGGATTTTGCCGAAGAGTAAACAGATATAAAAACAATCAACTTATTTTTCTTTTATAGGAGGCAGTAACAATGGCACAGGTAACAAAGGAAACAAGAATAGGTGAATTGCTGAACATTGACGTCGAAGCTGCGGCCCCGATTCTGATGGGCATCGGCATGCATTGTCTCGGCTGTCCCGCTTCTCAGATGGAAACCATTGAGGAAGCAGCTGCTGTTCATGGCATCGATGCAGACGTGCTCGTTCAGATGCTGAATGAAAAGTTTGCAGAGTCATCTGCTGAGTAAACAATGTTCGGCCTGAAAAGGCCTGCGTAAGAATACAGTTTTATTCACAAAATGATTACAACTGAGGTTCTTGACAATAACTGAATGCTCGTTTATTATTAGATTCATCAGGAGGTGAATGCCTTGTGAGAATCAAAGACGGGAATAAGCAGCAGCGGATTAAGGAAGCCATGGTCAGCCTGATCCTCCGTGAGGGGATCGACGGCACTTCGGTTTCCAAGATTGCAAAGGAAGCCGGTGTCTCTCCGGCCACGATCTATGTTTACTATAACAGCAAGGAAGAAATGCTGGCAGAAGTATTCCGGGAGTATTCATCTGCGCCTTACCGGTATCTGATGCAGCGTGTTTCTGCGGATATGGACGGCAATACGCTGATTGAAACGATTGTCCGCGGCTGTTACAGTTTCAGCAGAGAGCACGAGGAAATTTTCAGTTTTGTTGAACAGTGTTCCCGCTGCCCGACGCTGTCGGAGAGTGTCTCCGAGGAAGAGTGTTCCTGTGATATTCTGGATCTGCTGCATAGCTATCAGGCACGGGGCGTTCTCAGATCATACAGCGACTGGAGTATGGGGGCCATGCTTTTTGCACCGGTTCGCTTCCTGTCTATGAACCGCTGTGAGGTGAACAGCGGAGAAGAGCATCTTGCAGAACTGATTCAGATGCTGCAGAAGCTTCTGCTTTATTGAATAATCTGTCCTTTCCCTGCCGGTTCCGGCAGGGAAAAAACAGAGAAAAAATTAAATGAACATTCAGTTAATAAAAAGGAGAAATAAAATATGATTGTTGTTCCTACCTATAATATGATTCTCTCTCCGGAGGCTACGCTTTTCTTCCCGTTTGATCAGCTTCGCCGCAGCGCCGGTTCCGGCGGAGTCGCTGTAGGCGAAAAACTGATTTTGATCGTCTCAAAAGAAAACAAAGCCTATGCCGAGCTGACAGAGAGTGATTTTTATCCCATTGGCGTAACCGGCATGATTACGGAGATTAACCAGCATGGCTTTGCTGTAATCCGGACGCAGTATCGCGTCAATGTGGAGGATGTACGTATTTATCCGGATCATACCATCAGACTGATGACCTCCCGGCGCAGAGACATCGAGGATCTGGATGCTGCGGTGGAACAGGAGAAACTGAAAGCGCTGATAAAAGAGATGCGGGCTTATGCCTCCGGCTTTGAATGGTCGGAAACTGCGGAATATTTCATCAGGCAGGTGGATTCCGTCGGGATGGCGGCCTGCATCATGTCCCCGGTGCTGCAGATTTCAAATGAAGAACGCTATGCAATCCTTGCAGAGGACAGCCTGGCAGCGCGGGCGGAACTGATTGAAAAGACACTCTACGAGTATATGGAAGTTGCACGGATCACCAACGAAGCCAATTCCTCCCAGCAGGAAGAGTATCAGCAGCGCTATAAAGAAGCAGCAATCAAGCGTCAGATGGAGCATCTCCAGAAAGAGCTTGACGACATGCACCCTGAAAATGTCACGGATGTGCAGAAGTTCCAGCAGAGGATTGCCGAATCCGGTATGAACGAAACTGCCCGTAAGGAAGCGGAAAAAGTTCTCAACCGCCTGCGGCAGGAGGGAAAAGAGAGTGTCGAATCCGGTATGCTCTATGATTATCTGGATTTTGTGACAACTCTTTCCTGGAAAAAAGCAGAAGCAGAGCGGATAGATCTGGAACAGGCCAGAAAGATCCTGGATGAAGATCATTACGGACTGAAAAAGGTCAAAGACCGTATTATCCAGCAGATTGCAGTAATGAATCTGAAACAGCAGCAGTCAGGCTCCATCCTTCTCTTTGTCGGAGCACCGGGAACGGGCAAGACGAGCATTGGCAAAAGCATTGCCCGTGCGCTCGGCCGTCAGTATGTGCGTGTCAGTCTCGGCGGTGTTCATGATGAATCGGATATCCGCGGCCATCGCCGTACCTACATCGGTTCTATGCCCGGCCGCATTATGGACGGCATCCACAAAAGCGGTGTGTCCAATCCTGTCATGGTGCTCGATGAGGTTGACAAGCTCTCCGCATCCTTCAACGGCAGCCCGGCCAGCGCATTGCTTGAGGTGCTGGACCCGGAGCAGAATAACACCTTTACTGACCACTACATGAACGTTCCATATGACCTCTCCGACGTGCTGTTTATCTGCACTGCCAACAGTCTCGATACAATCCCTCAGCCGCTGCTCGACCGTATGGAGCTTATCCAGTTTCAGGGTTACACCCCGCTGGAAAAGCTGCAGATTGCGCGGGAACATCTGGTTCCGAAATCCATGGAGGCCATGGGCATCTCCCGGGAGCAGATGACAGTCACGGACGAAGCCCTGGAGACCCTGATTTCCGACTATACCATGGAAGCCGGCGTACGCGGTCTGCGCAAGCGGATTGATGCTCTCTGCCGCAGCCTTGCGGTCAGAGTTGCTTCAGATCCTGGTTCAGCCGTAACAGTTACGCCGGAGGTCGTCCGTGAAGAGCTGGATACCCGGCCCATCCGCCATGACAGCATCCTGCCTGAACCGAAGGCAGGTGTAGTCACCGGTCTGGCGTGGACGCCTGTCGGCGGAGACATCCTTTATATTGAAACAATGCTCATGCCCGGCAAGGGAGAGCTGATCATTACCGGTCAGCTCGGGGATGTGATGAAAGAATCTGCGCGCATTGCCTTAAGCCTGGTGAAAAATCTGTTCCCCGACGAAAGCAGGGTTCTGGAAGATCACGACCTTCACATCCACGTTCCCGAAGGCGCGGTACCGAAAGACGGCCCTTCAGCGGGCGTCACGCTGACTGCGGCACTGAGCTCTCTGCTTACCGGCCGGGTGGTCGATCCGCATATTGCCATGACAGGAGAGGTTGCCCTTCGCGGCGCAGTTACTCCCATCGGCGGTTTGCCGGAGAAGCTGATGGCTGCCCAGCGTGCCGGGATCACCAAAGTCTTTATCCCGGAAGAAAACCTGTACGACCTTAAGGATGTTGCGCAGGAGGTCAGGGACAAAATCGAGATTATCCCGGTTTCACGCGTAACGGATCTGCTGGAAGCTGTCGGCATTCTGCAGCTCGCTGCAGCCTGAAATGTGGTGTCCTTTTCTTCCACTTTTACAAACAGATACACCCTTCCGCTTCAAAGCGGAAGGGTGTATTTTATCTCTCTGCTGAGACTCTCAGCGGAAAAACAAAATAAGAATACCCGTTTTCAGGGCAAAATCACCTCATCCCCCCTTATATTTGGGTTCGCCTCGCGCTTAGTCCTTGTATTATGCAGCCTCCAGCCCCGGGTACGTTCCGTACCCGACCTTCTTGCCAGAAAAGAAAAAAGCCGGGGTAAAGACAGAACAGCCCATTTCTGGACTTATTCTTGTCTATACCCCGGCTCTCTCCACAGTGTATCGGGTGGCACGTTTATCATTTATAATTTATAATTTATTATTCATCATTCCCCCTTGCCCGTTTCCCCTTCCCCTTGTATAATAAAAGCCTATTCTATACCAATGAAAAGGTGGTATATATGAATACGTATGAACCACGACCCAGGGAAAAAGCAATGGAACTGCTGGAGGCATATATTCTCGAGCATCATCTGCAGCCCGGAGACAGCCTGCCGACAGAACGGGAGATGTGCCGGATGTGGGGTGTCAACCGTATGACGCTTAGAAGTGCAATTGCCGGAATTGAAGCGTCTGGGCGAATTTTTGCCGTGCAGGGGAGCGGAACGCGGATGAAACGCCGCTTTCGGCGGACGCTGCAGAATCTCCATGGTTTTACGGAGGATGCCATCGCCTGCGGGTTTCACCCGGAGACAAGGCTGCTTTCTTTTTCCGTCGTGGAGTGTGACAAACACCTTTCCCGGCGATTTCACAGAATGCTCGGGGAAAAGCTTTACAGGATCTCCCGGCTTCGTATTCTGGACGGGGTCCCGACGATGATAGAGACGTCCTATATTCCGGTTGAAGTTGCACCGGGGTTGGAAGAGCATGATATTGTTTCAGGATCTCTTTACAGGATTCTTTCCGAAGTATATCACCTGGATCTGGATCACGGCGTGGAGAAAGCATCATTGACATTGGCAACGGAAGAGGAAGCCAGACTGCTGCAGATAGAGCCCGGTGAGGCTGCCTTCTGGATTGTTGCCCAGACAGATAATGCAAAGGGAGAAACGATAGAATACTGCCGTGCAGTCGGCAGGTCGGATATCATAGAAATGGCGAGCACACTGCGGTGGGCGGAAACAGAGGGAATGAAACCATGAGCGAAGTGAATTACCGATCGCCGCTTTATATCCAGCTTCGGGAAATTATCAGAAGCAGGATCGAAGACGGAGAATATCCTCCCGGTACGGCAATCCCCTCGGAAAACCAGTTTGTGGAGCTCTACGGTCTGCACCGGCTTTCGGTGAGAAGTGCGCTGGCAGCCCTGATCAATGAGGGGTTGCTGAAAAGTATCCAGGGAAAGGGTGTGTATGTCTGCGGCCCCAAAATACAGCGGGATATGGAAACGTTGGGCGGCTTTCGCCATACCATGCAGGAAAGGGGAAAGGACGCCGAGACACGTGTTCTGATCAAAGCGGTCCGCAAAGCAGGGCCATACTACTCGAAGCTGCTCCGGTTAAACGAGGATGACAGGTTGTGGTTTGTCCGAAGGGTGAATTCCAGCAGAGGGGAACCGATTGCGCTTGAAGATATCTATATCCCGTATGATAAAATGCCGGGGCTGGGAGAGATTGATATCGGTGTGTTTTCCCTTTATGACGCTATGGGCTGGAACGGAATCAGGCTGAAAGAAGGACAGCAGATTCTCAGAATCACAAAGCTGGAGCCTTCTTTAGCAAAGCTGATTGACATACCGCCGGAACAGTCCGTGATGGAGTTCAGTTATCTGACAAAAGAGGAAGCCGGAGATCTGGTAGAGTTTTCCCGTTGCTATATTCGGGGAGACCGCACAGAGTTTTACGTTCACTATACAAATAAAGAATTGGTATAAAATCAGTAGAACATATTTGCTTTTAGAGAGCTTTGCACAGCCAAAGCTCTCTTTTTTTGCTCATTATTATTCAAAACAAGTTGAAAACACAGTATAAAACAGGAAAATAATGAATTAGAACTTGTAATTGATATAAAATTAGGATATACTTGTACAAAACAACCGCGAAATAATGATCTGGAGATGGTGAGATTGCCGGAAACGATAGTGTCCCTGCAGCACGTGGATAAATGGTTTGGGAATAACCATGTTGTGAAGGATATGAACCTTGAAATCTATAAAGGGGAATTTCTGACGCTTTTGGGTCCGTCGGGATGCGGAAAAACCACGACCTTGCGTATGATTGCGGGGTTTGAGGATGCAACGGGCGGAGTTATTGAAGTAGAGGGAGAAAGAGTAGAAGAGAAAGAGCCGTATCAGCGGGATGTCAACACGGTGTTCCAGAACTACTCCCTTTTCCCGCACCTGAATGTTTATGACAATGTAGCATACGGGCCTTCGATCCGCAAAATGCCCAAAGAAGAAATCCGCTCGAAAGTTGCGGAAATGCTGGCCCTGGTTCAGATGTTGGGCTATGAAAAACGAAAGCCGGACGCGTTATCTGGTGGCCAGAAGCAGCGTGTTGCAATCGCACGTGCCCTGATCAACAATCCTCGCGTGCTGCTGTTGGATGAACCGCTGGGAGCGCTGGACCTGAAGCTTCGCAAGCAGATGCAGGTGGAGCTGAAGCGTCTGCAGAAGAAGCTCGGCATTACCTTCGTCTATGTCACGCACGACCAGGAAGAAGCTATGACGATGTCCGACAGGATAGCCGTCATGCGCTCAGGTATTATCCTTCAGATCGGGGCGCCCCTTGAAATATACGCCCATCCAAACTGCAGATTTGTGGCAGATTTTATCGGGGAATCCAACGTGATAGAAGGCGTTGTGCAATCGGTTGAGGGCAATCAGCTGACGGTGGAAACAGCCAATGGATTTGTTCGCACGGAAGGGGAAGGATTCGCGGTCGGAGAAAAAATCTGTGTTTCGATTCGGCCGGAATATCTCTGTGTCAGCAAAACACCGGTGGCTGGTTTTACGGTTCGCGGCCGAGTGAAGGACTTTATCTATATGGGCACGGTCGTCAAGACGAGCCTGGATCTGCCGGACGGCCTGGAAGTGAAGTATTCCCGCTTTGAGGCGGAGCCGGAGCGCAGGGAAGGCGAAGAGCTGTACCTGTACTGGGACGCCGCAAAATCGGTGCCGATCCACCTGGAGGCTGAGCCATGAGTGAGCCTTCCGGAAATGCTGAAAAAAAGAGAAAGCACAGCCGCCTCCCGGCTATTGCACAGGCAGGGCCGGTTTCTCTCTGGATGATTCTCTTCGTGACGATTCCCATGCTGTTCATCATCTTTATCAGCTTTATGACGCGCGGAACCTTCGGCGGGGTGGAGTATATCCCGACGCTGAAATCGTATGAAACACTGGCAGATGTCATTTATCTCAATGTGATTCTCAAGAGCCTGCGGGTAGCCTTGGTGACAACCGTGACATGCCTCCTGCTGGGATATCCGTTTGCCTACTATATCGCTAGGAAAGATCCGGACACAGCGTCCAGGCTGATTATGCTGCTGATGATCCCTCTCTGGACGAATTCGCTCATGCGCCTGAATGCCTGGATGCTTTTGTTCCAGACGAACGGACCTGTCAACAAAGCTCTGATGTCCTTCGGTATCATAGAGAAGCCGATCATGTTTCTGTATTCCGACGGGCTTGTCCTCCTGGGCCTGATCACCAATTTCCTGCCGTTTGCTGTGCTGCCGATGTACTCTTCGATTGAGAAGCTGCAGAAATCCATGCTGGAAGCATCGGCGGATCTCGGGGCAAAGCCGAGTGTGACGTTTTTCCGGGTGACGCTCCCGCTGACATTTCCTGGGATCTTTTCCGCCATTATCCTGACGTTTATTCCCGCACTCGGTACCTACACCATTACGGATATGCTGGGCGGCGGGAAAGTGCTCTACATTGGCAATATCATCAAAAACCAGTTCGGAACGATCCGAAACTGGCCGCTTGGAGCGGCTTTAAGTGTTCTGCTGCTGCTGATCACGGCGCTGCTGATTTTCCTCTATTCGCGCTTTTCCAGCATAGAGGATATGGAGGTGCTGTGATATGGGTGAAAGCAAAAATCGCAAGAAGCAAAGAGAGAGACGGAACCGTTTTATCGGCGCCTTTTACGCGGCGGTCATTTACGCGATTTTCTATATCCCCGTCCTCGTGATGATCCAGTTCTCTTTCAACGATGCCAAACGCAACTATTCCTGGGAAGGCTTTACCACCATGTGGTACGGAAAGCTGTTCTCCTTCCGGAACCATGACCTCTGGGAATCACTGGTCTATTCCGTCATAATTGCGGTGATTGCCACCGTAATCAGCGTGGTGATCGGTGTTCTCGGCGGGATCGGCCTGAAGAAATTCCGGTTCAGAGGGAAGAAGTTCATCAATCTCATGTTGTATGTCCCGATTGTCGTGCCGGAGATTGTGCTTGCCGTCGCGATGCTCATCATTTTCATGACGGTCGGGATCAAACTCGGTATGGGCACCATCGTCATAGGGCACTGTACGTTCTGCATCCCGTATGCCGTGGTTACGATCAAGGGGCGTATCAGCGGAGACAATGAAACCCTTCAGGAAGCTTCCATGGATCTCGGGGCAAACAGGGTGCAGACCTTCTGGCGGGTTACCATTCCGAGCATTATGCCCGGCATCATGTCTGCCGCCTTCCTGAGCTTTACCCTGTCGATTGACGACGTCATTATGTCCAACATGCTGGCAAGTGCAAGGCAGTCGACGCTGCCGGTCCTGATCCTTTCCGTCAACCGGACGGGAATTACACCGGATATCAATGCATTAACCACAATTATGGTCGTGTTTATGGTTGCCTGCATGCTGATCATCAACACAGTGCAGCGCATCCGGCGTAAAAAAGAGGCAAAGGAAGTTGCCGAGTTGGAAAACCGTATTTCCGCCATGAGATAACATGGCTGAAAATAAACATTATTATTAGGAGGAACAGAAATGAAAAAAGCATTGGCACTGATCCTGGTTTTCGGTATGGTTTTGGCACTTGGTGTGACAGCTCATGCTGAGAGCAAGGAAATCAACATTTTCATGTGGAGTGACTATATCTCCGATGATCTGATTGCAAATTTCGAGGATGAATACGGCGTCAGAGTGAATCTCAGCTACATGAACGACAACGCCGATTCCATCACCAAGCTAACAGCAGGCGCCGGAAGCGAGTATGACCTGATTATGACCTGCGATGCCTACATGGAATCCCTGATTGCCGGCGGATATCTGGAAGAACTCGATCTGAGCCAGGTTCCGAATTCCGTGAACATCAACAAGGCTTACTGGTCCGAACAGAATCAGGGGTACTGCGTGCCTTATCTGATGAATTACATTTACGTTGTTTATGACACCGAGCGCTGCCCGATCGAAATCACCTGCTATAACGATCTGATCAAGCCGGAAATGAAAGGCCAGATCGGCTCTGTCGACGGTGCCCGCAATCTCTTCCCGATCGCCCTGATCGCCCTCGGCTACGACCCGAACTCCCGTGATGAGAATGAAATCAAAGAAGCCTATGAATGGCTGGTAAAGTATAATGAGAATGTTGTTGCCTACGGTTCAACCGAGACCAACATTGTCAACGGTACCATTTCCTGCATGTTCACTTACGACGGCAACACTGCCGAAGCCATGGCTCAGATGGGCGAGAACAACACCCTCGTTGTTGCCCCGTTCACCGATGATCCCGTTCAGCTCGGTTTTGACCTGTACGTCATCCCGAAGGGTGCGCAGCACATGGATCTCGCCTATAAGTTCCTGAACTATATCTGCGATCCTGAAGTGATGGCTGCAAACCTGGTGGAAAATCCCTATTCCTGCCCGAACGATGCTGCAGTTGCGGCAGCCTCTGAAGAATATCGGAACGGCCCTGCATTTGACTTTGACTATAAGACCAATATCTTCTTCCAGGAAGATGTCGGCGATGCCATCACCATTTATGACCAGTACTATCAGATGCTGAAGGTTGGCTGATCGGCCTGAGGAGGAAACGGTTTGCTCAAGTTTGACAGGCAAAAACAGATAGAAAGTGTGCGCGGAGCGCTTGCTCTGCGCACACAGATTGAAAAAATCGTGGACGATGCCTGGCTCCGGGGCGTAAAAAACATCTGCTGGCTGGGCATCGGCGGAACCTGGGCCAGTGCCATGCAGGCGCACTTTCACATGAAAGAGCGCAGCGGTCTGGAAGTGTTCTTTACCAATGCTGCGGAATACTGCGCGACCGGTGACAGGCGAATCGGCACAGGGACATTTCTGATCTTTTCCTCGGTCAGCGGCACAACAAAAGAGATCGTGGAAGCCGTGCAAAAAGCGAAAATGAACGGAGCGGAAATCTTCGCTTTTATTGATAAACCCGAAACCGGTCTGGAGGCTTTTGCCGATCACTGCATCAATTATCCGGCAAATGAACAGTTGAAATTCTTCATGACGGCGGACCGTTTTCTGTTCCGTGAAGGCGTGATGCCGGAATATGAGGAAATGTATGCGCAGTATGACAACGCTCTCCCGGAAGGGCTTGCTTCTGTGGAAGAGGCTGCCGATGCTTTTGCCGAGGAATTTGCAAGAAAGCACGTTTCGGACGCTCTTCACTACTTCGTCGGTGCCGGCGCTCTCTACGGGGCAACGTATTCCTACGGCATGTGCTACTGGGAAGAGCAGCACTGGCACCGCACAAAGACGATCCACGCCTCTGAATTCTTCCACGGGATGTTTGAGATCGTCGGAGAAGATACGCCCGTCACGGTTTACATGGGAGAAGACTCTCAGCGCTGCCTTACGGAGCGGGTTGTAAACTTTCTGGAAAAAGTATGCAAAAACTATACCGTTATCGATGCAAAGGATTATAATATCCCCGGGATCGACGAGGAATATCGTAAAAACATCGGCCATCTGATCATGCACGCCGTGAATAACCGGATCGATGTGCATATGGAAGCCATTACCGGCCACGATATGACGATTCGGCGGTATTACAGAAAACTGGATTATTAAATCTCCAAAAAGGAACACAATACGGGGGAGGCGGATACTTGCCTCCCCTGCTTTTCCTTTGAGAAATACAGGATCGGAGCAGCTGCTTAATATGAAAATTGCATGTATTGGCGACAACTGTATCGATTATTATGATGCGACGGGTGAGGCATTTCCCGGCGGAAACCCGGTTAACGTGGCAGTATATCTGCGCCGCCTGGGGGTGGAATCTGCCTATTTCGGTGCAGTCGGGACGGATATTTACGGCCGGATGCTGCTGAACCGCCTGCAGGAAAAAGGGGTAGATATCAGCCATGTACAGATCCTCCCGGGGCAAAGCCCCCTTTGCCATGTTTCCATGGAAAACGGGAACCGGATCCTCGGGGATTACAGCGATGGGGTGATGGAGCATTTCCGCCTGCGGGAAGAAGACTTCTCCTTTTTACAGCAGTTTGACATGGCGGTCACCGGCCTGTGGGGGCGTGTGGAGGAACAGCTGTCTGAGGTGAAGAAGCTGGGAGTTCCTGTCGTTTTTGACGGGGCGGAAAGGCCGTTTGACCCTGCCGGTCTCATTGCGCTGCCCTGCACAGACATCGCATTCTTCTCCGATGACTCTCTGGGGGAAGAAGAGCTTCATTCCAAAATACAGTCTGTGGGTGCGTTGGGTCCGCAGATCGTGGTCGCCACGCGCGGTGCAAAGGGGAGCATGGCTTATGACGGAAAAACTTGGGTTGTTTGCCCGCCTGCCCCCTGCACGGTGGTAGATACCATGGGTGCGGGAGACAGTTACATTGCAGCCTTTCTCCGTTCCTGGCTGGAGAAAAAGCCGATCCGGGCCTGTATGCAGGCCGGGGCGGAAAATGCTGCCGTCACCATCGGCTATCCCGGCGCTTGGTAAGAAAAGGTCTCTCATCATTCATAATTCATCATTCATCATTCATCATTCCTCCTTCGGTTTTTGTGTGACAGTTCTGTGATAGTCGGTGTGCTATACTGAGCCCAGAAAAAAACAAAAAACACAAAAAAATACTAAAAAATTTTTAGGAGGAAAATGAAAATGAAAAAGGCAATTACAATTCTGATGGTTCTTGCAATCGTTCTCAGTCTCAGCGCTACCGCTTTCGCAGACAACGGCGGCATCAAAGTTACGAAGGATCCCACGGACGAACACAAGTTCATTGGTGAAACCGCTGCATTCGTAGCCAATGCGAGAAAGTACTCCGGCCTCACCTGGACGGTGATCGATCCCGACGGATACCGCTGCACAGTCGATGAGTTCCGCAGCTACTTCCCGTACTCCAACATTACCGGTGACACCACAGGCACCCTGATCATCAACAACGTAAACGCTGACATGGACGGCTACCGCTTCTTCTGTACCTTCAGCAACGCCAACGGTGCTGAAAACTCCGCCGAGGCAGTGCTCCACATCATCTACCAGGGCAAAGAGCTCAAAATCCCGGAGCGCTATCTTCCCAATCCGGTACCGAATAGAGAACCGGATCCAACAGGGCTGCAGAACATGCCCATAATCGTGACATATTATTAAAGAAACACTGAATAGAACAAATCAGCTCCGCAAAAAAACCGGAGCTGATTTGTTATTCTATACTATTCTATTTTCATTATTCGGGCTCCGCCCGGCAAAAAACCTGACGACTGCTCGCTTACAGCATGATTATTCAGTGATAACTGCCTCAGCCTGTGAAACCGTTTCCTCCGGTATGCCATGCAGGATGCTGTCGGCAAGTTCAGGTGTCAGCTCAACGGCATTCTCCTCGTCGTAAAGGAATTCCATACCGCCTTTCTCTGCATGATACAGGGAGGCTTCAAACAGCTTTTCCTCGGTATCATCTGTCACTTCAATCTGCAGCAGATCCGGATCCGCCCGGAACTCTGCAATAAAATGATTTTCCCTTCCGAGGCGCCCGGCATTTTGTGTGACGGTGACAGAACAGGTGTGCTCATCTTTGAATGCGCCGGAAATCGTTGTGACCCTGCCGTTTTTACTGAAATAAAGTTCATCCCGATTGCTGGCGTACTTGATTGCGGATTTGATTCCTAGCTTTCGGCAAATGCGGAGAACTCGCTTGTCGTTGACCGGAATCCCGTGGTAGATTTCCAGATCGTCCCGGAGCCGTCGGTAGCCTTTCTCTGGCTCATCCAAATGCATCTGCTCCAGCTTGTCAGCAATTTCCTCGTTTTCTTTCTGCCGAGGCGACAGATTGCCGCTGTTCCACTTGTAATATGCAGATCTGGAAATGTGCAGCATAGCGCAGGCCTGCTCTACGGGATAGTCGGATTCTTTGACCGCTTCATACAGATATGACAAAGCCGGAAAAGAAACCGCCAGAACGAGCCTGAAGAGCGCGCAAAAGGAAACCGAACTCCGTCTTGTGCCGGAAGATGAAACGACAAAGCAGGGCGATCTTTTGTACGTTCGGATTCGGTACACGGATCAAAGCGGCACGATCAAGCCCACGATTCGCGGTGAGATCAAAGTGACAGTTATGAACGGAAAGTTGCTTGCACTCGGCAACGCTTGCTCGTATAATGAAAAAGGATATCAGACCGATACGACCGACACCTATTACGGCGAAGCGCTTGCGATTGTAGCACCGGACGGAACCGGCAGCGTCACTGTAAAAGCCGAAAGCAAGCACGGCAAAACGCAGACCACCGTACCGGTGCAGGCGTGATCGAAACGAATCTCAATTGAAAAAGATAAGGAGCAAATAAATGCAACGTGAATTTTGGTTCATCGTAGGCAGTCAGTTCCTGTATGGACAGGATGTACTGGACACCGTGGACGCAAGAGCAAGGGAGATGGCGGCGGAACTGTCCAAGGTTCTCCCCTATCCTTTGGTATACAAGGTCACGGCCAAGACGAATAAGGAGATCGCGGACACGGTCAAGGAAACAAACTACCGCGACGAGGTCATGGGAATCGTCACATGGTGCCATACGTTCTCACCGTCGAAGATGTGGATCAACGGTCTCGTGAATCTCCAAAAGCCCTATTGCCACCTTGCTACACAGTACAACCGCGAGATACCGAATGAAGAGATCGACATGGACTTCATGAACCTCAATCAGGCCGCCCACGGCGACCGCGAGCACGGCTTTATCGCGGCGCGCCTCAGAATGCCGCGCAAGGTGATTGCGGGCTATTGGCAGGATGAAAAAGTCCATAAGCGCCTGTCCGACTGGATGAAGGCCGCCGTCGGCGTCGATGTGTCGAAGCACATGAAGGTCATGCGCTTTGGTGACAATATGCGTGAAGTCGCCGTTACCGAAGGTGATAAGGTCGAAACGCAGATCAAACTCGGCTGGCAGGTCAATACCTGGGCGGTCGGCGATCTCGTCAAGGAAATGAACAATGTCACCGAAGCCGAGATTGACGCACTTTTTGCCGAATACGAAGCCCAATACGATATCGCCACCGACAACCTTGCCGCGATTCGCTACCAGGCGAAGGAAGAGATCGCCATGAAGAAGATGCTCGACCGTGAAGGCTGCAAGGCGTTTTCCAATACGTTTCAGGATCTCTACGGCATGGAGCAGCTGCCGGGGCTTGCAAGTCAGCACCTGATGGCGCAGGGCTACGGCTACGGCGGCGAAGGCGATTGGAAAGTGTCGGCCATGACCGCGATCCTCAAGGCGATGGGCGAGAACGGCAACGGCGCTTCTGCGTTCATGGAGGACTATACCTATCACCTTGTCGAAGGACAGGAATACTCCCTCGGCGCGCACATGCTCGAGGTCTGCCCGAGTTTAGCAGCGGACAAACCACGCATCGAGACGCATCATCTCGGAATCGGCATGAACGAAAAGGATCCGGCGCGGCTCGTGTTTGAAGGCAAAGCGGGCAAGGGCATTGTCACGTCTCTGATCGACATGGGCGGACGGATGCGCCTGATCGTGCAGGACATTGAAGCGGTAAAGCCGATCCTGCCGATGCCAAACCTGCCGGTCGCACGCGTGATGTGGCGCGCTATGCCCGATCTCACTACCGGCGTCGAGTGCTGGATCACTGCCGGCGGCGCACACCACACGGTGCTGTCCTTCGATGTCACGCCCGCCATGCTGCGCGATTGGGCGCGAATGATGGACATTGAGTTTGTGTACATCACAAAGGACACCACACCGGAGGAACTCGAAGAAGAACTCTTAATCAAAGACTTGGTGTGGAAACTGAAATAAGCGAAACAAAGACACACAAACAAAATCTTCATCTCATTTCCTCCCGAAAGCAGGCGCACGGAATCTCCGGCGCCTGCTTTCCTCTCATGCACAAACTCAAATCCCTGCGTACGCTGATTGAACGTCCATCCTAATCGAACGGGGAACTATGAGTATCCTATATCCATACCATCATAAGTATGCAGAATTGCTTAAGTAAATGAAAAGGCATCAGTCATGACAGCTGGTGCTTTTCATATCCGGAGTGATCAGCACTATCTGAAATGCGGGACGCTGATCCATAACTTTAATCTGTTCTGCGAGGCGGTCGGCGGTAATACGGAGCTTGCGGTAGCCATGTGACGCCGTTCCTATATGGTTCAGATCGTTCCTTTTCCCTGGCCGTTCAACGGGTTTGTCTCCGGCTTCGAGAGACTTGGCTGAATGGTGATGTTTCTCGGAGGCAGAGGAAAATGGCGATGGATAAAGCCGTAAACGACTCCTGCCCTTGCGCATCGGTCTGTTCTGTGCTATATTCTAACCGGTATAAAAACATAGCCTGAGGTGATATCAAATGAAAACAACGATGAAGAAAATGCTGTCCGTGCTGCTGTTGCTGGGGCTGATGCTTTCGGTTTCCTCTGCAGCCTTTGCGGATCAGC